>Ga0208526_10007_pt1 | contig 142650 bp, 144 predicted proteins | sample AntDeeMetVIRHL08_FD_184779 | JGI IMG/M metagenome (GOLD analysis project Ga0208526, IMG submission 184779) | Saline lake microbial communities from Deep Lake, Antarctica, in enrichment culture - Antarctic Deep Lake Metagenome VIRHL08 (SPAdes)... ...
CTATCTTCACGACCTCTCTCGAGGATTCCAACCTCGGACAGAGGTGGTAGACTGCAAACCCTAATATCCCAATCCAGCGGTGCGGTGCCGTGGGATTCCCGCGTCTTCAGGCGCGGGAGGATGTCAAGGGAATTCTCGATGCCTTTGGTTCGTTGGCTAGTGCGCTACTCGCCGGGTTCGTCATGCTCGCGTTCGCCGTCCTGAGTCTGTTCGTCACGGTGTTCGTCGTGGATGCCGCGGCGTCGATTGCCGGGTTGAATCCGGAGGACGGGTTCGTCGTTCTCGGAGCGACCGTCCTCGCTGGAACGGCGATCCTCGCTGGTGGTGTCGGGTTCGCGACGCCGGAGAACGAGTCGTAACGCTCGCAAACCGACAGCTTCCGCGGATCGACTATTTATAAGTCGTCGACGGCGATCGGCGGCGAATTTCGCAGATCACCAGCCGTTCGCCTATAAGTGGGTGATGACTCGGCGGCGGCAAAGGCGCCGGCGACGCCACCGCAATTCCGTTTAAAAGGGAATCGTCGGTCGCCTACCAGTTCGGGCCGAAGTCGGGGTTCAGTTGGCGGTCGGTCCGGCCGAGGCCGTCGATTTGTTGGATATCCTCGTCGTCCAGTTCGAGCCCGAGGCTCGCCCAGTTGTCGGCGATGTGGTCCTCGCCGGTCGCCTTCGGGATGGCGGTGACCCCTTTCTCGCGGAGCCACGCGAGGCTCACCTGCGCGGCGCTGACGCCGTGCTTCTCGGCGATCTCGCCGACGGTCGGCTCGTCGAGGATCTTCCCGCGAGCGAGCGGCGAGTACCCGACGAGTTCGACGCCGTTGGCGTCGGCGTACTCGCGCAGTTCTTCCTGCCGGAGCAGCGGGTGACACTCCACCTGATTCGCGAACGGCGCCTCGCCGAGGGCGTCGGTCGCGGCGTCGAGGTGCTCCGGCTCGAAGTTCGAGACCCCGATCCGGTCGATCAGGCCGTCGTCGCGGAGCTCCGCGAACGCGGGCAGGGTCTCCTCGGGGCCGTACGCGCCGGCCGGCCAGTGGACGTACAGCAGGTCGACGTACTCGGTGTCGAGCTTCTGGAGGCTCTCGCGGGTCGAGGCGGCCACGTCCTCGGGCGCGAGGTTGTCGATCCACACTTTCGTCGCGAGGAATACGTCGTCCCGGTCGACGTCGGCGGCCGAAAGTCCCTTTCCGACGGCCGCCTCGTTGCCGTATATCTGGGCCGTGTCGACGTGGCGGTACCCCATCTCTAGGGCGGTTTTGACGGACTCGGTACACTGTTCGGGATCGTCGTTCTCCCACGTCCCGAGCCCGAGCGCCGGCATTCCGTCGCTGGTCGGTACGTCGAAAGACTGCAGATCTCGTGACATACGCGACGGTAGTCGCGTGAGCCGAAAGTCGCTTGCGGTCCCGGTGGTCGGGGAGAGGCGGGACGGTCGAAAGCGATTCCGACGACCTCCCGGTTAGTCGTCCAGCAGCGGCCGCGAGGAGTTCGTTACGACGAGCAGACTGGAGGCGCCCATCGCGACCGCGGCGAAAAGCGGGTTGAGCAGGCCGGTCACCGCGAGCGGGATCGCGATCGCGTTGTAGCAGAGCGCCCAGCCGATGTTGCCCTTTACGCGCCGACCCGCGGCCCGCGAGAGCTCGAAGACGGTCGCCACGGAGTCGAGGTTGTCGTCGACGATCGCCACGTCGGCCGCATCAGCCGCCATCGCGGTCCCGCCACCGAGCGCGACCCCGAGATCCGCCGCGGCGAGCGCCGGCGCGTCGTTGGTGCCGTCGCCGACCATCACCGTCTGCCCGCTCGCCTTCAGCCGCTCGACAGTCTCCGCTTTCCCCTCCGGCGGCACGCCCGCAAACACCGACGCGATCGCGTCGTGCTCGCGAAAGACGGTCGCCGCGCGCTCGTCGTCCCCGGTGAGAACGACGACCTCGACGCCCGAGTCGGCGAGCGCAGTCACGGTCTCCTCCCATCCTTCGCGCAGCTCGTCGCCGACCACGACGACCCCCTCCGCGGCGCCGTCGCGGCCGACGGCGACCGGGACGCGACCCACGTCGCGGGCCGCCGCCACGGCCTCGCGGATCCCGTTGGGGACCGCCCACCCGCGCTCGTCGAACAGGTCCGGATGTCCAACGACGACCTCGATCCCGTCGACGACCCCGGAGACCCCGCGAGCGTGACTCTCGAAGTCGGTGACGGGGAGGGTGTCGTTGGGCTCTGTCGACTCTGCCGCCCCGCCGTCGGCGACCGCGGGCGACGCGGCGTCGGGATCCGATACGGCGCCGGCGTCTTCGAGGTCACCACCGCCCGCGTGCACCGCGGCGATGGCCTGTCCGACCGGGTGCGCCGAGCGCTCCTCCAGCGCGGCGGCGAGCCGGAGCAGGCCGTCGTCGAGGTCAGCCGCGACCACGCGCATCTCGCCAGTGGTGAGGGTCCCCGTCTTGTCGAAGACGACGGTGTCGGCGCCGCGGAGGCGCTCGAAGACGGTGTCGTCGAAGATCACGATGGAGCGTTCGAGCGCGTCCCGGATCCCGGCAGCGACCGCGAGCGGGGTCGCGAGCCCGAGCGCGCACGGACACGAGACGATGAGCACCGTGAGCCCGACGAGCATCGCCTCCGTCACCCCGTTGCCGAGCGCGAGGTTCGCGCCCGCGGCGAGGAGCGCGACCGCGAGCACGACCGGGACGAATATCGTCGCCAGCCGGTCGGCGAGCTTCTGGACGCCGTGGTTCCCGCTCTGGAGGTCCCAGACGAGCTCCGCGACGCGGTCGAGGCTGGAGGTCGCGTCCGGACCGACTTCGACCGTCAGCGAGCCGTCCGCGACCACGGAGCCGCCGACGACGGCGTCGCCGGGCGTCTTCCGGACCGGCATCGACTCGCCGGTGATGACCGACTCGTCGACGGCGGCGTCGCCCGCGACCGCCTCACCATCGACCGGGATCCGCTCGCCGGCGCGGACGAGCAGGCGGTCGCCGGAGGCGAGGTCGTCGATAGCGACTTCCTCGGTCTCGCCGGCGTTTTCGCTGTCGGCACTTCCTTTTCCGTCGCTCTCTCCGCCACCGACCAGCCGCCGAGCGCTGTCGACCTGCACCGCGGTGAGATCCGAGAGCAGCTCCGTCGCGCGCTTCTTGATCGAGTCCTCGTAGTGGTTGCCGACGGTGACGATCACGATGATCGCGACGGTCACGTCGTAGTATATCGACGGCGAATCGACGAAGATCACGGCGAGCGTGCTGTAGGCGTACGCGCTCACCGCCGCGATCGCGACGAGTAAGTCCATGTTCGGCGACCGCGTCTTCGCGCTGACGTACGCGCCTCTGAGTATCGGTTTCCCGGTAATGAACAGGACCACCGTCGTCAGCACGGCGATCACGATGAAGAAGTACGTTCCCGAGGAGGACGCCATCGCCTGGTTGAGGTACTCTAAGGTGCGCTCGTTGTAGAAGGGGAACGCGAAGTACGTCGGGTAGATGATGACGATGTACTGGAGCATAACCGCCATCCCGACGAGCACGCCAACCGCGAGCCGCGCCGTCGCCATGTTGTCCGCCTGCCGGCGCGAGAAGGCGTCGTCGCGGTCGTACGCGCTGTAGCCGAGCCCGCTCACCGCCTCCGAGAGGTCGTCGGTGGAGACCGCGTCGGGGTCGTGGTCGATCCGCACCGTGTCCGTGACGTAGCTCGCGCTGGCGGCGCTGACCCCCTCGGTCTGCGTGGCGACCGTCTCGATGAACGCCTCGCAGGTCGCGCAGTGCATCCCGTCGACTTCGAGGAACGTCGCCTCGTGGTCGACGGGGACCTCGGTGTCGTCGGCCGCGCTCTCGTCCTCGTTCCCCTGCCGCCGTTCGCGCACCGCGTCGGCGTCGACATCGACATCGCCGAGCGTCTCGTACACGTCCCGACAGCCCGTACAGCAGAACTCGTTGCCCTCGTCGTCGATCACGTCGACGCCCGCGGTCGGGAGCTCACAGAGGGTGCAGTCGGGTGCGCTCATCGGTTAGCGGCCCCCCGCGCCCGCGATGTCGATTGGGTTCCAGAAGGGCAAGCTCGGATGCGGTACGTGGACGCCGATCGCCATCAGTCCGTGCGCGAACAGGACGTAGCCGAGCGCCACGAAGGCGACGCCGAGCAGGCGGTGGACGCGGCGGCGGTGGACCGCGTCGACGCTCTCGATGACGGTGCCGTAGAGGAAGACGGCGGGCATCGTGCCGACGCCGAGCGCCGCAAGCGCGAGCGCCCCGCTGACGGCGGAGCCGCTGGCGAACGCGTAGAGGTACGCCGGGTAGAGGATCGGACACGGGAGCAGCCCGTGGACCGCACCGAGCCCGACGATCCCGGGCCCGTTGGCGAGCCGGTCGACGTGGCCCGTGAGCCAGCCGGTGACGCGGTCGAGCCCCGGGAGGTGGATCCCGCCGGTCGCGCCGCCGAGGACGTACCGGATCCCGATGAGGATCACGGCTGCACCGACGCCGATCCCGACGACGCCGCGGACCGCCTCCGCAGCGCCCGTCACCGTCGCGGTCGTGACGAGGACGGCTCCGCCGAGCGCGCCGAGCGCCGCGCCGATGGTCGCGTAGCTCGCGGCCCGCCCGAGGTTGAACAGCGCGTGCTGGCGGACCTCGTACGTGGTCAAGTGACTCCCGCGTCGGGTGTCGGTCGCGCCGGCGGTAGGCGCTCCGCCGTCGGCGCGCTCGCTCCCCTCACGCATCCGTCCGGCGTACACCGTGACGAGCGGGCCGCACATCCCGATACAGTGGGCGCCGCCGAGCAGCCCGATGACGAAGAACAGCAGGACGTCGGTCCCGAGAAGCGTCGAGATGTCCATGAGTCGAATCATCTGGGGTTGGGGTCGCGTGCGCTAATGGGTTTCGTCGGGGACGGTCCGGGTCGATTCCGGCGCATCACTCCTCCACGAAGACGGTCGCGTACATCCCGCCTGTCTCGTGCGGGATACAGACGTAGTCGTAGCGGCCGGCGATCTCGAAGGTGTGTGTAAAGCGGTCGCCGCTCTCCAACGCGCCGCCGAAGTCGTTGTGCCACGCGGTGCGGGCGGTTTTCTCGTCGTCGAAGCCGCCGGAGGCGAAGTAGTCGGCCGCCTCCGGAATCCCGCCCTCGTAGGCAGTGACGGTGTGGGTCCGCGCGCTCGTGTTCTCCCAAACGACGGTGTCGCCGACGGCGACGGTCAGCTCCGCCGGGCGGTACCCGTCAGCGACCATCCCCACGTCGTAGCCCGGTTCGCCGCCGACAGACGAACAGCCGGCGAGGGCGGTCGTCGCCGCGACGCCCCCGGCCGCGCCGATCCGTCGGAGGAACCGTCTACGGTGCATACTTCAACTCCGAACTTCACGCGTTTCAATATCGCGGTTCGTCCCGTCTCGCGGGAACCGCTCGAACGCTGTGCCGACGCGGTCGCGGCAGATATCCCTGATGAGCACTCGGGCGGGACAGCCGAAACGTAGTGACAGAGTACGCGTCTGTCGAAATTCGTCGAAAGACCGCACGTGAATGGTTGGTTCATTTAACTTTCTCGCGGCGTAACCAGAAACGTCGCATGATAGAAACAGCAGCGACCGACCTACTCGTGCAGAGTATCGTTCCGCTCGAAGTGACGCAAACAGAGGCGTTCCAATACATCCAGTCAGACGCGCTCCTGAGCGCGTCGCTGTGGGTCAACATCGCCCTCGCGGGCCTGTCGATCCTGCTCTTCGTCTATATGGGACGGAACGTGGAGGACCCGCGCGCACAGCTGATATTCGTCGCCACCCTGATGGTACCGCTCGTGTCAATCTCGAGCTACACCGGGCTCGTGTCCGGGCTCACTGTCGGTTTCCTCGAGATGCCGGCCGGACACGCGTTGGCCGGGGTCGGGACCGGGCCGGACGGAACCGTGTTCACCCCGTGGGGCCGGTACCTCACGTGGGCGCTGTCGACGCCGATGATCCTCATCGCGCTCGGCCTGCTCGCCGGATCGAACGTGACGAAGCTGTTCACGGCCGTCGCGGCCGACATCGGAATGTGCATCACGGGCCTCGCGGCCGCGCTGACGACGTCCTCCTACGCGCTGCGCTGGGTCTGGTACGTCATCAGCTGCGCGTTCTTCGCCGTCGTCCTCTACATCCTCCTCGCCGAGTGGGCGGAAGACGCCGAGATCGCCGGCACCGCCGAGATCTTCAACACGCTGAAGATACTCACCGTCGTCCTGTGGCTCGGCTACCCGATCGTCTGGGGGCTCGGCGCTGAGGGGCTCGCGGTGATCCAGTCGCCCGCGGTCACCTCGTGGGCCTACAGCGGCTTCGACATCATCGCGAAGTACCTCTTCGCGTTCCTCCTGTTGCGCTGGGTCGCCAGTAACGAGGGGACGGTCGCCAACATGGCGTCCGGCCTCGGCTCGGTCTCCCGCAGCGGCGCGGCGCCGGCCGACGACTGAGGGAGCGGTCACGTTCGCTCCTTTGCGGATTCCTCTTCGCCCCGTCTCGACGGCCGCCAGCCGCCGACACGGCTGACGAGAGAACAGAGCTAAACCCGCGGCGGCGGTGGAGAGAGACATGAAACAGGCCATCGTCGCCCGCACCGACATCGGGATGGGCGAGGGGAAACTCGCCGCGCAGGTCGCGCACGCGTCGCTGTCGGCGTATCAGGACGCCGGCCGGCGCGTCCGCAAGAAGTGGCAGGGAGAGGGACAGAAGAAGGTGGTTCTCAAAGGCGACTCCGAGAGCCAGCTGTTCGAACTGGCCGACAAGGCGGACAAGGAGGGGATCCCGTACGCGATCATCCGCGACGCCGGCCACACCCAACTGGAGCCGGGAACCGTCACCGCGCTCGCCGTGGGGCCCGCCCGCGACGACACCGTCGACCGCGTGACCGGCGACCTCTCGCTGTACTAAATGGCGCCGTCCATCCCCCTCCGCGAGGCGCACCCGGCCGAGCGCGCCGCGGGAATCGACCACTACGTCAGCGACGCCGACGGGATCGGTGGCCGGCTCCGCGAGTCGCCCGACGACTTCCGCGTCCGCGAACTGGAGGCGTTCGAGCCGGAGCCGCTCGGCGCGGACACCGGGAGCTACCCCGAACTCGTCGTCCGCGTCACCCTCCGCGACTGGGACACGAACGACTTCGCGCGCCGGATCTCCGACGCCCTCGGTATCAGCCGCGAGCGCGTGTCGTGGGCGGGGACGAAGGACAAGCGCGCCGTCACCACGCAGCTGTTCACGCTCCGCGAGGTCGACCCCGACGATCTCCCCGAGATCCGCGGCGCCGAGATCGAGCCCCTCGGCCGCGCCGGTCGCAGGCTCTCGTTCGGCGACCTCGCGGGCAACGCCTTCGAGATCCGCGTCGCCGATACGGTCCCCGAGGCTCCCGAGCGCGTCGCCGACGTGGTCGGTGACCTTCGGGCGTTCGGGGGCGACGCGGAAGAGGCGAAAGACGACGCCACCGTCGGCGTCCCCAACTACTTCGGCCAGCAGCGCTTCGGGAGTCGGCGGCCCGTCACCCACCGCGTCGGGCTCGCCGTCGTACGCGACGACTTCCGCGAGGCGGTGCGGCTGTACGCCGGCAACTCCTCGGATACGGAGCCCGACGACACCCGCGCCGCGCGCGACCGGGTGGACGCCGCGTTCGGGGTCGGGGGGGACGATACGGGAGACGGCTCCGACCCCTCCGCCGACGGCACCGGCGACGGCGACTGGGAAACCTGCCTCGACGCGATCCCGGGCAAGCTCCGGTTCGAGCGCTCGATGGTCCACCGGCTCGCCGAGCGGGACGTGGCTCCCGACGCGCCGCCGGATCACGAGGACTGGCGGCACGCGCTGGAGGCGGTCCCCTCGAACCTCCAGCGACTCTTCGTCAACGCCGCTCAGTCGTTCCTGTTCAATCAGGTGCTGAGCGAGCGCCTGCGCCGCGGCCTCTCGTTTGACCGACCCGTCGCCGGCGACGTGGTGTGTTTCGCCGACGGCGACGCTCCCGAGGAGCTGTACGCGCCCGACACGGACCGGCTCCAACGGGTCGACGAGGACAGAGTTGCCGTCGTCACCCGCCACTGCGAGCGCGGTCGGGCGTTCGTCACCGCCCCCCTCATCGGCACGGAGACGGACCTCGGAGACGGTGAGCCCGGCGAGATAGAGCGCGAGGTTCTCGCCGACGCCGGGATCGAGCCCGGCGACTTCGCGCTCCCCGGCGACTTTGACTCGTCGGGTACTCGGCGGGCGATCCTGCTCCGAAGCGACCTCAACGTGACGTTCGACGACGGCGATCCACGGTTCGCGTTCGCGCTTCCGAGCGGATCGTACGCGACGGTGCTCCTCCGGGAGTTCACGAAGAGCGGCCCGCTCGACCTCTGAGCGGCGCGCGCCGCAAATCGATCCTCGTTCGTGCATTATCGAACGATCTTATCGTGCGAAACCACCACGATACTGCGCTCCGTTCCGAGCCGTTTTTGTGCGGGAGTCGCCAATCGGCGCCATGACCCGGATCGTCGTCATCGACCTCCACGGCCAGTTCACCCACCTCGAACGGCGGGCGCTCCGCGACGTGGGCGTCGACACCGAGATCGTCTCGGCGGACACGCCCCCCGCGGAGATCGACGCAGACGGGATCGTCCTCTCCGGCGGCCCAGACATGGATCGCGTCGGCAACGCCCCGGACTACCTCGATCTGGACGTTCCCGTGCTCGGAATCTGTCTCGGGATGCAGCTGATCGCGGTCGAGCGCGGCGGCGCGGTCGGCGGCGGTGACTACGGGGGCTACGCCGATGTCGACGTAGAGATCGTCGACGACGAGGACCCGCTCGTCGGCTCGCTAGCCCCGAAGACGCGCGTCTGGGCGTCGCACGCCGACGAGGTAGTCGAGGTCCCCGAGGGGTTCGTCCGGACCGCGACCTCCGACGTCTGCGACGTGGAGGCGATGTCGAACACGGAGGCGGGACTGTACGGCGTCCAGTGGCACCCCGAGGTCGCCCACACCGAGCGCGGCGAGGAAGTGTTCGAGAACTTCGTCGCGATCTGCGAGTCCGCGTAGGAGGGGAGCCTCAGTCACCGATGTGCGCCGTCAACACCGGGAGCTTGCTGTGTCGCACGACCCGCTCAGCGACCGAGCCCGCCGTGACGAACCGGCCGAGTCCGGTGCGGCCGTGGGTCCCCATCACGATCAGGTCGACCCCGTAGTCGGTCGCGGCGTCGAGGATCTCCTCGTGCGGGCGACCGCGTCGGAGGTGGCGCTCGACCTCGATACCGCGGTCCGCGGCCGCCTCGGCAACCGCGTCGAGCGCGCGCTCGCCCCGCTCTTCCTCCCGGTCGACGACAAGGTCCCACTCGTCAGCGCCCGCGATCCCCTCGTCGACGACGAACAGCGCGTGGATCCGTGCGCCCGTCAGTTCAGCGAGGTCGCAGGCCTGCTCGACCGCGGCGTCACTTCCAGCGCTGCCGTCCGTGGGACAGAGGATCGCGTCGTACATGTCGACGATACCATGCACCGGTGGAGGTTAACGGTTGGCAGGGATTAGCGGGAGCCGGCCGGCTGCCTTTTCAGAACTGGTACCGCTGGACACGCTCGGTCCCGCAGCTCGGACACTCCCGGCGGTACTCGACGGTCGCACCTGTCGTCACCGCTTCCCACGACCCCTCCTCGTCGACGAACCCGCACTCCTCGCAGGCGTGGGGCCGACCGTTGAGCCGCGCGCGGAGCCGATCGAAGGCCGACATACCGCCGTAGCTAGATGACATACGGTACCAATACGCAATGACATGATTAATAAGTATTGATCAGTGGGTTATCGGATAGAGGCCGCGCTACCAGCGCTCACGTCGCTCGTCGTCGTTAACCATCGAAACGACCCGAAAAGAACGGCGCGCCGCCCTACGCCTCGAACAGTTCGTCGACCGCCTCGCCGGCGGTCTCGGCCGCCTCGCGGGCGACCGCGTCCGGGTCGGGATCGTCGGGGGCGTTCAGGTAGACGTCCACGTCGAGAACGCCATCCTCGAACGTGACCGTCACGTCCAGATCGGTCACCGCCGACTGGTCGTAGTGGGCGAACACGACGCCCTCGGCTGCTTTCGCAGCGGTACGGACGACCTCGTCGTCGGTAGGCCCCTCGTCAGCGGCCTCGTCGGCTACGTCACGCGGTCCGTCGGTCGGTCCGTCGCTCGATTCGTCAGACATCGGCACTTACGCGCCGCCCGCGCCCGGACCGCCCGGACCCATCGGGCCGCCGCCGGCGCCGCCCTGGAGCATCTGCTGAAGCTCGCCCTGCAGGTCGTCGAACTGCTCTTGGACGCGCTCCTCCTGCTTTTCGAGCTGCTCGGTGCGCACTTCGAGGGAGTCAACCTTGTTCTCGAGGTCGTCGTAGGCGGACTCGTAGTCCGTCTCGACGAGGACCTCGCCGATCTCGCGGTACATCCCGGCGTCCTCGTCGACGTCTTCGAGGGCGTCGAGCGCCGTCTTGGACTCGTTGAGCGCGGACTGAGCCTGCTCTTTCTGCTCGGCGACCTGCTGTGCGGTCTCCTGCAGCTCCTGTAGCTCCTCGATTTTCTCCTGTGCCTCGGGCGGCATGTTCCCTTGCATAGGCGAGACGAGGCGGTCCGGACGGAAAAACCCCCGACTTCTCCGACGACAACTGATTCACTGGATACAGCCCTAGAAAGTCAGGGTATCGGCGAATCGGTGCTACTGTCGACCGCGTCCCGAGCCGACGCGCTCAGCGACTTCGACCAGCCGTGACCAGCTGTTGATCCCGGCGCGGAGAGCGACGAGATCGTCGGCGGCGACGCGGACCCGGACTGCGTCGCCGTCGCGGGAGACGGTCGCCGCGGAGCGGGCGTCGTCGATCTCGCCGACCTCTGGTTCGAGCGCATCGCCGACGAGACGTGCGCGCCGCTGGGAGGGGTAGCGGAACGAAAGGACCGTCTCGTGTGCGCGGTCGGCGGTCACGGTGGCGGGGTCGGAACGCGGAGTTACTCGACGTTCACTTCCTTCACGTCGCCGCCGCGCTCCTTCAGGAGGACGCGGTGACCGCAGTACGGACAGCGCACGCCGCCGTACTCGTCGAGGGTAACGTCGCGCTTACAGCGGGAGCACTTGTAGCTCATCGCCTTACTCCTCGTCGGCGAGCGCGGCGCGGATGGAACGGCGGACGGTGCGACCGCCGGGCGTCTCGGGGCGGTACGCACCGCCGGTGAACGTCTCGCCGGTCTCCTCGTTGACCCAGATGCCGGTACCCACGCGCTTGACGTCGTCGCCGTCGACGGTCGCGTTCTGCATCTCCTCTTCGATATCCTGGACTCGTTTGCGGGAGACCCGGCCGTAGCGGGCGCCGAATCGGCCCGCGCTGCCGGTGCTTCGTGCCTTGTCCTCAGCCATAGTGAGTCCGTCTACCGCCAGCGCGGGTAAAAAGGCTACGAGTCGGGGACGCTTGGAAGCGCGCTACGCAGGCGATGCCCCGGCGCCGACCAACGACTGAGGCGCAGGCCTCGCGGCCGACACCCCCGGAATCCGCGACCGACGCCCCGCTGACGCCTTCCCTCTTCCCCGACGGGTTTTTCTCCGCCTTCCCCGAGCATCGCCCATGTACTGGCGGGGCCACGTCGGGATCGCGCTGCTCGCGTACGCGCCGGTCGCGGGGGCGGTTCGAGTCGCTGGCGAGCCCGAACTGACCGTTCTCGGCGCGGCGGTCGCCGTCACGTTTGCGACGCTCCCCGATCTCGATCACCGGCTGCCGGTCGCACACCGCGGCCCAACGCACACGATTGCGTTCGCGTTGACGGCGGGCGTACTCGTCGCCCTCGCGGCCGCGATCGTCTTTCCTGTAGGCGACGGGACCGCTCCCGCTACAGCCGCCGGAACCGCTCTCCCACCGTGGACCCCGGGCTTCGTCGGGGGCATCGCAACGCTCTCCCTCTGTTCGCACGTCGCCGGCGACGCGATCACACCGATGGGAATCTGGCCGCTCCGCCCGTTCCGAGGGTGGCACGTCACCCTCGATCTGACGCCGGCGGCGAACCCGCGTGCGAACCGGCTGTTCCTTGGTGCCGGTGTCGCCGCCCTCGCGCTGTCGGTCGCGCTCACGCTCTGAGTCGTCCTCTCCGGGATCGGGACCGTGCCCGGAGCAACCGTCACGAACGTTCACTCGGTGGCGACTCAACCGTGTGGCTTTTTCCTCTCCTGCGCCAAATCCGGCGATATGCGAAACGCCAAGATCGTCTGTACGATCGGTCCCGCGTCGGACAGCCGGGACGCGATCCGCGACCTCGCCGACGCGGGGATGTCCGTCGTCCGGCTGAACGCCAGCCACGGGACGACGGCCCACCGCGAGGAGGTCATCGAACGGGCCCGCGCCGTCGACAACGAGATCGACGACCCCCTCGCGGTGATGGTCGACCTGAAGGGGCCGGAGGTCCGGACCGCCGAACTCGACGAGTCGATCTCGCTCGCGACCGGGTCCGAGGTGACCTTCGTCGAGGGCGACGACGCCACGCCCGAGCGCGTCGGGCTCACCCACTCGATCGCGGCCGCCGGACCGGGAGACACCGTCCTCCTCGACGACGGGCGGATCGAGTGTCGGGTCGAGCGCGTCGACGGCGAGTCGGTCGTCGCCACCGTCGTCTCCGGCGGGAAGCTCAGCTCGCGGAAGGGCGTCAACCTCCCCGGCGTCGCCATCGACGTCGACCTCATCACCGCGGAGGACGAGGCCGAACTCGACCTCGCGGCGCGGACGAACGCCGACTTCGTCGCGGCCTCCTTCGTGCGAAACGCCAACGACGTCTACCGGATCGCAGACGCGCTGGAGGAGCGCGGCGGCGACGACATCCCGATCGTCGCGAAGATCGAGCGGGCGGGCGCGGTCGAGAACCTCGACGGGATCATCGACGCCGCCGACGGCGTGATGGTCGCGCGCGGCGACCTCGGCGTGGAGTGCCCGCTGGAGGACGTCCCCGTCATTCAGAAGCGAATCATCCGAAAGTGCGTCAACGCGGGCGTTCCCGTCATCACGGCGACGGAGATGCTCGACTCGATGGTCTCCTCCCGCCGACCGACGCGTGCGGAGGCGTCCGACGTGGCGAACGCGGTCCTCGACGGGACCGACGCCGTAATGCTGTCGGGCGAGACCGCAATCGGCGACGACCCCGTCAACGTCGTCGAGACGATGGACCGGATCGTCAGGCAGGTCGAGTCCAGCGACGAGTACGCGGAGACGCGCGAACAGCGCGTTCCGACTGCCGCAGAGGGCTCGCGAACCGAGGCGCTGGCCCGCTCCGCACGCTACCTCGCGCGCGACATCGGCGCCTCCACGGTGGTCGCCGTCTCGGAGTCCGGGTTCACGGCCCGCAAGACGGCGATGTTCCGGCCGGGCGTCCCCGTGGTCGCGACGACGCCGAGCGACCGCGTCCGGCGCCAGCTCGCGCTCTCGTGGGGAGTTCGCCCCGTGCTGACCGAGTACGCCCACGACATGGAGACGATCCTCGACAACGCGGTCGACGCCGCGCTCGACACCGGCGGAGCCGCCTCCGGCGACACGCTCGTCGTGCTCTCCGGCATGCTGACCGAGTTCGAAGGGACGAACACGACGAACACGCTCAAGGTCCACGTCGCCGCTGAGACGTTGGTGACTGGCAAGGCGGTCGTCGCTGGCCGCGTCGCGGCTCCGGTGTACCGCACCGCCGACGGCGACCTGAGCGACGTTCCCGAGGGGTCAGTCGTCGCGCTCGGCCCGAGCTTCGAGGGCGAATTCACCGGCGACCTCGACGCAATCGCCGGGATCGTCGACGCCCGCGAGGGGATGACGGGGTACCCCGCCGTAGTCGCTCGCGAACTCGGCGTCCCGATGGTCTCAGGCGCGCGGCTCCCCGAGAGCGTGACCGACGGGACCGTGGTGACGGTCGATGGCGAGCGCGGCGTGGTCTACGACGGCGACGTGATCGCGGCGACACAGAAGCGGTAGGGAGCGCGGAGGGCGGTATCCATTCGCACCCGCCACCATCCTCATCCACCTCCATTCGCTACCGTCCCCACCTGCCCCCATTCGCCATCACCCGCCAGCCATTTACTGGAGAACCGCCTAGCCGCGGGTATGAACAGCGACGACGGAGACAACGAGGGGAAGCGCGACGGCGTGCGGAGCCGGGCGAACGAGACGCGGGCGGACGCCGAGAGCGCCGACGAACGCGAGTGGCGGTTCGCCGTCGACGAAGTCGGTCCCGGCGGCGTTATCGAGGACACCCACACGCCCGAGACCGAGCCGATCGAACCCGAGTCGATCGACACCGAGCACGCCGTCTTCGTCGCGCTGGGGGTCGCGCTCACGGTGGGCGTGCTCCTCGTCGGATTCTGATCGATCGCCGTCACGTCGCGTACCGCTGTCGTCCCGCACCGCCGTCGTCCCCTACCGCTGTCGTCCCGCACCGCCGTCGTTCCGCACCACCACTTATACCCCCGCAGCCGTACGTCCGGATATGGACGTCCTCGTGCAGTCCGGACTCCTCTCTCCGGACACACTCCCCCTGCTGTTGTTGACGGCCGGGCTGTTGCTCTCGATGGCGGAGGCGCTCGCGCCGGGTGCGAACTTCATCGTGGTCGGGATCGCACTGATCGGGGCGGGGCTCGGCGGCCTCCTCCTCACGTCGCTCGGGGTTGCCGGTGCCGGACTGACCCTCGTCATGGCGGTCCTGACGCTCCTCTTCGGCGCGGCGGCCTTCTACGGCTACCACGAGTTCGATCTGTACGGCGGGAAAGGCCAACAGCAGACGAGCGACAGCGACGCGCTGAAGGGGAAGACCGGCACCGTCACCGAGGAGGTGACCACCGCCGGCGGCGAGGTGAAGCTCTCCGGCGGCGGCTTCAACCCCTACTACGCCGCGCGCTCGATCGAGGGGACGATCGAGGAGGGCGAAGAGGTGATGGTCGTCGACCCCGGCGGCGGCAACGTCGTCACCGTGGAGTCGATGGGGTACGTCGAGGACGACATCGACAAGGAGCTCGCCGCGGACAGGGCGCGGAAGGAAGCGCAGCGAGCGGCCGATGCGAGCGTGGACGACGAGCGAGAGCCCGAGACTGAGACCGAACGGGAGTGATCGCGACCGCGACGGCGATCCGGTGTATAAACGACTGAGCGACGGCAACGACCCCTTATAAGTCGACTACGGTGGCGTGCGCCTGCGAGCGCCCGCAGGACGCGAGCAGCCCGCACGAGGGAGTCGGTCGTCCGGAGCAACGCGGAGGGCGACCGACGAGGCTGGGGAGGCGTGAGGCTGCGGTCGCTGTGCGGGCGGGTGGGATTCAAAGGGGCAGTCGCGAGGACGAAGACGGGCGACGCAAGGACCGCAGGAGCGAACGCAGTGAGCGACGAGGACCGCAGCGAGCCCATCGAGTCCTCGCGGCTGGGGCTTTGGAAGTGTTCACCGTCGATCCGTCCGCAATCACTTATAAACAAGCGGCTGGGGCTTTGGAAGTGTTCACCGTCGATCCGTCTGCAATCGCTTATAAACAAGCGGCTGGGGCTTTGGAAGTGTTCACCGCCCGTTCATGGTAGACGGCTTATGAGTGATCGATGGTTCAAACGCCGGCCTGCCGACCACAAGAATCGACACAGTACCGATCGTACCAACAGAACGCAGAAGCTTCAAACGCGACGCCAGTTAGAAATACGTATGGATGCAGACCGTCGGATCGCCGCCGTCGACGAGGTGCCCGAGGACAGCACGCTCCTCGTGACGCTGCGGCCGATCGACCCCAAGAGCGTCGACGACGGCGAGGGCGACGTGGGCGAGTCCGAGGACGGGACGCCCGAGGCGGAGGCGATTCTCACGCGGGCGGCCGGCGAGGTGCGCGCGTTCCGCAACTACTGTCAACACTGGACCGACGTGCGCCTCGATAAGGACGACGGGGCGTTCGTCCGCAACGGCGAGGTGTTCTGCCAGAAGCACGGCGCCACCTTCGAGGCCGACGGCGGCTACTGCAACTTCGGTCCCTGCGAGGGGGCCGTCCTGGAGTCGGTCGACGTGACCGTCGACGGCGACGCGGTATACCTCGTCGACGACGCCTACGAGTTCGTCCGGCTCGGCCACTCGAACCGTGACGGCGACAGCGGTGACTCGCGGATCGACTTCACGGGGAATTAGAACCGCGTCCGACCGCGTGTCCCGCCTGCACTGTCCCGTCCGAGCGCCTTTTTGAGGAAGCTCATCCAGCGCTTGCGGTCGGCCGCCTCCTGCCGCTTCGCCTCCGTCTCCGGAGCGGGCGCGTCGAGCCCCTCCAAGGCGTCGAGCGCGCGGTCGATCCCGATGATCGACGCCGCCAGCGCCTCGCCCTCGGCGTAGCTCACCTCGTTCTCCTCGATGGGTTCGAGCCGTTCTAAGCGCTCGCGCCGGAGGTTCCGCTTCGCCTGTTCGACCCGCTCGCGCTCGCCGGGCGGGACCGTGTCGCGGCGCTTGATCTCGAAGACGAACGACTGCAGTTCGATCGGTTCGCCTTGGATCTCGATTGCCTCGGGGATCTCCGCGCCCACCGTCGCGGCCTCGCGGTTGACGCGTTCGAGGAGCCCCTTCCGTTCGTACTCCTTCACGCTCGCTCGGTAGGGGCCGGTCGCACTTCGCTCCTTCGCCGGGCGCGCCCCCGAACGCCAACGCAACTCTCGAATGGACGATGTTAACCCGACCGCGCCGCAAGCGATCCCATGGAATCGCTCGAAGCCGAGCTCGATGGCGCCCGCGACCTCGACCCCGGCGAGCTCGCCGACGCCATCGAGTCGATCGGCTTCGAGTGCACGCGCTGTGGGGGCTGCTGTACGGGCTACGCCCCCGATGAACCGGGCGGTGCGCCGGCGGGGGAGGGGGCGGACGACCCCGCCGACCGCGAACCCCACACGGCCACCGTCTTCCCGGACGAGGTCCGCGAAGTCGTCGACGCCGCCGAGGTGCAGTTCGGCGAGTCGTACGACTGGCGCGACGCCGCCCGCCCGATGCCCTTCGGACTCTCAGAGGGCGACGACGGCGAGCCCGCGGGTGAGACGTTCGAGTGGGCGCTCGCGACCGACGACTGCGGCGACTGCACCTTTTACGAGGAGACGGGCGGGCAAGGGGCCTGCACGGTCCACGACGCTCGCCCGCTCATCTGTCAAACCTACCCGTTCAGCGTCGCGCTCGACGGGACGAGCCAGCCGATGGGCGAGGCGGTCGACGCCGAGGGTGCCGTCCGCGCCCACGAGTGCGAGGGGCTCGGCCGCGATATCTCACGCGAGGACGCCGAGGCGCTGGCCGCGGCGCTCAAAGAGCGCGCGGTCCGCGAACTGGAGGAGGCGATCGGCGTCCGCGACGGCTACGACCCGACCGCCGGAGAGCGCTCCGACGGCGACGTGGTCGTCTTCGACTCCGAAGGGGCGAAAGCGGCGGACGGGACACCGATCGACGGAGACTGAGCGACCCCCCGGCGACCGCCCGGTAACCGCCCGGCCACCGCCCGGAGACTCACACCGCGTCCAGCGCTGCGTCGACATCGGCGGCGATCGCCTCGCGTGCCGCCGCGTCGGGAAGCGTAAGCGGCGGGCGGACCCGGGGGTCTGGAATGAACCCGCGGTGAGTGGCCGCGACCTTCGCGGCGGGCGCGAAGCCGTGGTCGCCACATCGGGCGAAAAGCGGGGCGATCGCCTCCCGGTGGAGCGCCAGTGCGCGGTCGTCGTCGCCGGCACGGAGCGCCTCACCGAGCGAGACGAAGACCTCGGGGATCACCTGCGAGAGCGCGTTGATCCCGCCGTCGACGCCGAGTGATGCGCTCGGGTAGAGCAGGGCGTCGACGCCCTGGAAGACGGTAAACTCCTCCGAGGTCCGGTCGATAGCGGTATCCACCGCCGAAATATCGCCGCTGGTGTCTTTCAGCCCGACGACCGACTCGTGTGCGGCGAGGTCGGCGACGACATCGGGGTCGATCGACTCGCCGACTGTCGCCGGGATGTCGTACAGATAGATCGGGAGCGGGGCATCGTCGGCGACCCGCTCGAAGAAAGCTCGCTGACCGTCGGGATCCGTCGAGGTGTGGTAGTACGGGAGCGTGATGAGCCCCGCGTCGGCGCCTGCCTCGGCGGCGAATCGGAGCCGGTCGCGCACGCCCGAGACGGTCGTGTCCGCCGCGCCGGCAATCACGGGGACTCGACCATTGGCCGCCTCGACGGTGGTCTCGACGGCCGTTCGACGCTCCTCGTCGGTGAGGCTGGCGAACTCGCCGGTCGTCCCGCAAGGGACGATCCCGTCGAGGCCGGCGTCGACGATGGTCTCGACGTGGCTCGCAAGTGCGTCGGCGTCGAAATCGTCATCGGCGTCGAACGGCGTCACGATCGGGGACGAGACGGCTCCGTGTCGGAATTTCGGCTCCCTCATAGGGGTCGGTTCGACGGGCCGCGAGAAAGGGCTTGGTCCCGTGGCGGCGGTTGCCGGAAGCGAGAGGAAACACGGGGCGGGGCGGGAAAGGATGGGGCAGGCCGGGGAGGGCCGGGGAGGACCGGAGCGGGCCGGGGAGGGCCGAAGCGGGCCGGGGAGGACCGGAGCGGGACGGGCCGGACTGGGGCGGAACGGCACGGATCGAGGATGAGGGGAATTGGGACGGAGATGGAACGGAGCCGCAGTCAGTCCATCTCGACCGGGTCGCTGTCGGAGACGATCGCGTCGTCGCGTCCCCGGTACCGGCCCCAGAGCGCGAGCGCGAGCGCGCCGAGTCCGAGCAGGAGGACGAGCAGGTCGACGAGTTCACCGATCCACGGAACCAGCCCGATCAGGGCGACCCCGACGACGCCGAGCAGGAGCGCGACCCACCGGTTCGGGCTGTCGAGTCGGTCGAGCACCCACGATCCGAGGGCGTACCGACCGTACACGGATCCGATCCAGAGCGCGACGACGTAGGCCACGATCCCGACGAGCGCCAGCGGAATACCGACGATCGTGATCGCCACGAGGGCGAGGAAGATTGGGGTAGCGATCAGCGCGAGGAGCCCGACCCCGCCGCTGGCGAGCGGTCCCTCGCTGACCCGATCCGCGACATCGTCCGAGAAGCGAGGGAACGCGAGCAGGAGGACCGCGCCCAGCACGAGGTTGACGGCGACGCCGTACGCAGACCCGAACCACAGCGGAACGAGGTCGCCCCCAAAGCCGACCCCGGTGTCGCCGCGGAGGCTCGTGTCCTCCACGACGCCACCGGCGACGGTCGCGTCCGGGCTCTGGGTGAACGTGCCGGCGTCGTACCGGAACTCGCCGCCGACGTCCGCGTTGGGACCGATAACGACCGAATCGGCGGCCGCCCGAACGTCTCCGCCGACAGCGCCGTCGACGCTGATCGAGCCCGCGCCGGCGTCGAGCGAGCCGTCGATTCGGCCCGTCTCCGTCAGCTCGAAGGAGCCGGCCCCGAGCTCGGCGTTCCCGCCGACCGCGCCGTCGACGACCACGGTTCCGGCGGCGACCTGAACGTTTCCGTCGACGCGGCCCGTTTCCGCGATCCGGATCAAGCCGGCCGCGCCGGAGAGGTCACCCTCAACGGTGCCGTGCACGACAATCGTGCCGGCCACGCCCTCGACGCGGTCAACCGTCTCACCCTCGTCGACGACGATCGTCCCGGACGCGCCCTGGACCGATTGGGCTGTCGCGAGTCCCGCCGCGAGCGGCGAGAGGAGCGCGACGAGCGCGAGCGCGACGGCGAGACGACGACGACGAGCGGTGCTACTTGAGAGGCTCATGCCTAGAGTATCCGTGTCGGAGCATATATGTTTATTTACCAACTAGTCTTGGACGGCTCGTCTTGGTCGAGCGACTCTGGATCGGACGGCTCGTCTCGCGTGAGGATCCGCACGTGTACCGGTCCGTCCGGTCGGGTGTTCGCGCTCGCCTGCAGCGACAGTTCCTCCGTCACGGGTTCCAGCCGCACCCGACGGAGAATCGTCGCGACCGCGAGCCGGAGTTCCTGTCGCGCGAAGCGCATCCCGATGCAGTGTCGCGGCCCCCCACCGAACGGGAAGAAGGCGTGTTCGGGGTGTTCCCCCACCGCCGGGCCGGAACGGTCGTCGCCGTGCACGACACCGCCGTCCTCGGTCTCACGGAGCCAGCGTTCGGGGCGGTACGTCTCGGGAGCGTTCCACCAGCGCCCGTCGCGGTGGACCGACCACGGTGCAAGCGTGAGCACGACCCCGGACGGGATGCGGTACTCGCCGAGCGCGATCGGCTCGGTCGGCTCCCTGAAAAAGGAGTGGACCGGGGGATACAGGCGGAGCGCCTCGTCGACCGCCGCGGTCAGCGCGGGGCACTCGCGGAGGTCCGCGGGCGTCGGATCTCCGTGGAGTGGTGCGATTTCGGAGCGAATGCGGTCCTGAAACGCGGGGCGGCGCGCGAGACAGTACAGCGCGTACGTCAGTCCGAGCGCGCTCGTCTCGTGGCCGGCGAAGAGGAACGTCACCGCGTTATCGACTAGCTCCTCGTCGTCGAGCGCACCAAGCTTCGCGGCCGCGACGAGGGTACCGAGGAGGTCGTCCGCGGCGCTCGGGTCGGCGGGCGGGCCGGCGGCCCGCCGCTCAGTGACGAGGTCGCGTATCGTCGCGCGAAGGGCGCCGAGCCGGCGTCGGTACCGTCGGTTTGCGGGAGTTGGGAGCCACTCGGGGAGGAACGAGGTCGGACGACTCATGTCGAACCGATCGGTGATAGCCTCGGCCGCCGCCCGAACGGTCTCGCGCTCGCCCTCGATATCGCTTCCGAGCAGGCTCTCCGCGAGGACGGCGAAGGCGTACTCGGTCGACGCCGCGTGCACGTCGACGACCGCGCCGTCCCCCCACGAATCCACCGCCTCGCGAGCGTGTTCGACCATCGAGTCGCCGTAGGCGGCGACCCGCTCGCGGAAGAACGCCGATCGGATCGCCGTGCGCTGCTCGCGCCACGCCTCCCCCTCGGCGAGGAACAATCCGTCTCCGAGGAGGCCGCCGAGCTGCTCACGAGGCATCTCGCCTTTCACGAACCGATCGTGGTCTTCGACGAGGATCCGCCCGATCGCCCCGGGATCGGTCACGAGGTAGCTCTCCGTCCCGAACACGTCGTACCGGACGATCCCACCGTACTCCGCGGATCGGCGTTCATAGAACCCGAGCGCATCGCTCGCGAGCTCGTGGACGTTGCCGAGCACCGGGAGTCCGCCGGGATCTGGCGGCGGCGGAGCATCCGCGACGTCGACGTCGGCGTCGGCGGTGTCGGTGCGTTCGCTACCGCCGGACTGTCGCGCTCGATCGTCGTCGGAGCGGGTGATCGGGTTGCACATAGGTATCAATCGGACCCGTGCGCCGCTGAGCCTTCGCACGGATCAGTCCGTGTGTTTTTAACTTTCAAGTGGTGGGAAGACGCCACGAGCCGTATGCGATACGTTCGCGTAGAGTTCGCGTTTCCGCCGTCGGTCCGACATCCGATGCACGACTTCCTCGACGACGGCGACGGGTGGCGGACCGAGCTGTTGACGTGGCGGCGACTCCCCGACGAGACGCTCGTCACGCTGTTCCGCGTCGTCGCCCCCCGAGAGTGGTACCTCGAACGCCTGCGAACCGTCGACTCGATCGACCGCTTCGAGACGGCTCCCGGCGACGACGCCTTCTACCTCAAGGCGTACGAGCGGCTCGGCGGGCCGCTGGAGACGTTTTTCGATGCGTTCGTCGACACGGAGTTCCTCTCTGTGCCGCCGGTCGTGTACCGATCGGGCGGCCGGCTGTCGTTCGGGCTGATCGGCCCGCCGAACCAGTTGCGGGACGTTCTCTCCGCCGTTCCAGACCCGATCGATGTCACGGTCGAACGGGTCGGGTCGTACGGCGGCCGACGGTTGGCCGGCGCCAACCTCACGGAGCGCCAGCGAGAGGCGCTTTGCGCCGCGCGTCGCGTCGGGTACTACGACGTGCCCCGATCCGGTTCGGTCGCCGACGTCGCCGAGGCGATCGAGTGTTCGCCGTCGACGGCCGGCGCCCACCTCCGCAAAGGAGAGGCGGCGCTCGTCGACACCTATCTGGATGGCTGATCCGAGGATGTCGGCGGTACAACTATACTGGTCCGTCTCCACGTTTCGCTGGAGTCTACTATGGAGATCTCAGAGAAGCTCCTTTGTCTGTTCAGCGCCGATGTTCGCGAGGAGGACGGCGAGTACGTCGTGGAGGTCCCGCGACGCGAAATCGAGACCGGATCGCTGGAGCCGGGTGAGACGTACCGCGTCGCGCTCATCTCACAGGGCGAGTCCGAAACGGCCGGGACGACCGACGAGGGCGTCGATACCTCGGCATCCCGCGCTGACGACGGGCCGCAGCCACCGGTCGAGCCCGGGGAGATGCGCTACGTCGAGATCGAGGATCTCGGCAAGCAGGGCGACGGGATCGCCCGCGTCGAGCGGGGGTACGTGATCATCGTCCCGGACACGGAGGTCGGCGAGCGCGTTAAGATCGAGGTAACGGAGGTCAAATCGAACTTCGCGGTCGGTGAAGTCGTCGAGAAGGCAGTCTAGCTCACTCGGCGCCCGCGTTGTTTTCGCTGTCTACAGAACCCCCAGACCCATTTTTGCCTGCGGGGACCCGAGCGTTCCAGTAGGAGACGGACGCCACGTAATCTCCCGGTATCGTGTTGCCGACGAGCTCGTCGAGAGCCCGGAACGGTTTTGCGACGGGGCCCGGAAGCTCGCGGTAGAACCCGTACGGGAGCACGAAGTCGTGTTCCTCACCGGAGAGCGTCAAATCCGCCTCGCTGAGCATGGCTGCGACCTGGCGCTCGGAGTAGAGTCGGGACCCCATCGGGAGGAGCCAGGTGTACAGCGTCCGCAGGCTGCGGCTGTTGAACGTGTCGAAGAACACCTGATCGGCGCTGACGCGGCACAGCTCTGCGAGGAACGGCGCCGGGTCGTCCATCAGGTGGAAAAACCGCATCGCGACCACCGTGTCGAAGTGGTCGTCCGGGAACGGGAGCCGGGAGGCGTCGCCGCGGACGAACTCCACGGTGTCTGAGAGTCCCGCTTCGGCCGCCTTCTGGCGCCCCTGTTCGAGCATCTCGCGGGAGATGTCGATTCCGACGATGTGGGCACCCTGGTCCGCGAGCATCGTCGTGAACCGGCCGGTGCCGCAGGCGACCTCGAGTACGCGGTGTCCCTCCTCGATCGGTCCGAGCGCCGAGAGGACTGCTTCCTTCTCGCGCTGATCGATGAGCTCCCCGCCGCCTGAGAACCGTACGTCCTCGTATTCTTCCGCGACCTCGTCGGCCTGGTACCAGTCCTGTCCCTTCACGTTGTCCGTACTGCACACCCGACCGACAAAACCGTACTGGATACGGTCGGCGTTTGCTCGGAGACGACGGGGGTGACGACCGGGGACTGGACAGCGATTCGATCGAGGGATTGGTCGACAATTCGATCGACGGGGCGGTCGCCGAGTCGACCCGATCACCCACTCGTCGTAACGTTCTCAGCCGGAATCTTCACCAACACTCGCGGGCCGGACTCCTCGCCGTGGTGCGGGTACTCGTCGACGTCGAAGTACCGTCGCGCGAGCTTGTCGATATGCTCAATCGCTCCCTCCTCGGTGAGCTCCGCCTCGCCGCGCACCGAGACGTACCGGTACGGGTCGGTCGGGTCGAGCACGCTCACGCCCACCTTCGGATTCCGGCGGACGTTCCGCTCTTTCTGGCGGCCACGAGCCGTGTTAACGAGGACGTACTCGCGATCCTCGTGGTCCACCCACACCGGTGTCACGTGCGGCGTTCCGTCCGGCATCACCGTCGCGAAGTGGGCGTACGATTCGGCCTCAAAGATGTCGACGTGTGACTCGGGGATCATCGGCGAACCGTACGCGCCGTCGCGTCAAAATATGCCTGATCGATCGGGATTGATGGTTGATCGAGATGTGATATTAACACATTATATTATTCCAATCAAATTGCCCTATATGTAGCCAACCTTTACCAATAGGCGCGGGCTCGACATGAGATATGAGTACCAGTCACGCGGAGACCGCTGACCAGGACCGCCTCTCTGAATCCGAGTACCGCGACCGCTTACGCGAGCTCCCTCCGAGCGCCAAGCTCGTTGCGAAGGTGCTGGAGGGCGACGCTCCCCTCTCGCAGGGCGGCCTCGCCGACGAGTCCCTGCTGCCCGACCGGACCGTCCGCTACGCGCTCAACCGCTTGGAGGAGGAGGGGCTCGTCGACTCCCGCTACAGCTTCAAGGACGCGCGCAAGCAGGTGTACTACCTGACCGTTTGAACGACGCGTTGATCGGCTGAACGCCAATCTGACCGTCCGAACGTCCGCCCGCCTGCCTGCGGCTCGGCCGCACGGCCGGTGCGCACGGAGTCCTTTTTAATCCTTGGTCCCGACACCACACCGTATGGACCTCTCGGTCGTTGTTCCCACCCTCAATGGGCGGGATCGGTTAGCCGCCTGTCTCGACGCGCTGGCGGCCCACGCCCCCGAGGCGGAGGTGATCGTCGCTAACGGCCCCTCCGCCGACGGCACCACCGGGATGGTGCGGGACCGCGACGACGTGGACGTGCTGGTGGAGATCTCCGACCGCACGGTCAACGTCGCCCGCAACGCTGGTATCGAGGTCGCCACCGGCGACATAGTCGCTCTCGTTGACTACGACAACCGGATCGGAGAGGGGTGGCTCGACGCGGTTCGCGCCGGGCTCGACGACGCGGACGTTGTGACAGGACCAGTGACCCCGATCGAACCGGAGCAGGGAGGACGCGACGGTGAAGCGTCCGCCAACGGGGAACGCATTGTGCGCGACGACGAGCACGACGACGAACGCGACGACGAGCACGACGACGAACGCGACGACGAGCACGACGACGAACGCGACGACGAGCACGACGACGAACGCGACGGCCCGGAGCGCCGGACGATCGCGGGCACCGAGGTGACCTACTTCGAGGGGGGCAACGTCGCCTTCCGGCGCGAGGCGCTCCGGGACCTGGACGGCTTCGACGAGTATCTCCGCACGGGCGGCGCGCGCGACGCGGCGCACCGGCTGGCGCAGATGGGACGAACCGTGGCGTGGCGCGAAGACCTGGCGGTCACCAAGGCGCTCCCGAGCCCGACGGCGGCCGACTGCGGGCGCACCGCCCGCGAGTGGGGGTGGAAGTACCGAGCGCTCGCGTACCGCCTCTTGAAGAACTACGGGGTCCGCCCGACCGTCGTCGCGCGGGCCGGGACGCACGCGGCGACGGACGCGTTCGGAGCCGCCGGCGACGTGATCCGCGGCGAGTCGACCCCGTCGCGGTGGGTCGCCACCGGCCGCGACGTACTCGTCGGCCTCGCCGGCGGGAGCTCCGACGGCCTCGTCGCGCGGAGCCGCGACCGGAGCCCGGCGCGGAACCCGAACGGTATCTCGAAGCGCGCCGACCGCGCCGTCGCGAAGTACGACCGACGGGAGCCGAAGAGGGGGACGGAGGAGTGACCCCACACCGAGAGCGACCCCGCGCCTTTTAACCTCGGCGGCCGCCAACGACCGGTAACGAATGGGACTCACGAAGCGGATCATCCCCTGTATCGACGTCGACCTCGACGCCGACGGGGACGCGGCGGTGTACACGGGCGTCAACTTCGAGAATCTGGAGTACACCGGCGACCCGGTCGAGCTAGCGAAGAAGTACAACGCCGCGGGCGCCGACGAGTTCGTCTTCCTCGACATCACCGCGAGCGCGGAGGGTCGCGAGACGATGCTCGACGTGGTGAACGCGGTCGCCGACGAGTGTTTCATCCCGCTGACGGTCGGCGGTGGCATCCGCACCAAGGCCGACATCAAGGAGACGCTCCGCGCGGGCGCGGACAAGGTGTCGATCACGACCGGCGCCTTAGAACGCCCCGAGCTCATCGAGGAGGGCGCGGCGGCGTTCGGCAGCCAGTGTATCGTCATCTCGATCGACGCCCGTCGCCGGTACGACGACGCGGGCGAGCACTTCTACGAGGACGACGACGGCGAGACGGTGTGGTTCGAGTGCACCAAGAAGGGCGGCCGCGAGGGCACCGGCATCGACGCCGTCTCGTGGGCGAAAGAGGCCGAGGAGCGCGGCGCCGGCGAGCTGTTCGTCAACTCTATCGACAAAGACGGAACGAAGGACGGCTACGACATCCCGCTGATGAAAGCGGTGTGTGACGCCGTCTCGACGCCCGTTATCGCCTCCTCGGGCTGCGGGAGCCCAGAGGATATGTACGACGTGTTCACCGAGGCGAACGCCGACGCGGGGCTCGCCGCCTCTATCTTCCACTTCGGTGACTACTCGATCGAGGAGACGAAGAAGTACCTCGACGAGCGCGGCGTGCCTGTGCGGTTGTAGCCGAACAGGCGTCAATCCTACTCGGAAGTGAAATAATAGGTGTTCACAACCATCGTTGTTTCCAATAGTATCGATCGAAATCAACAGTTATTATGTGATGCCGAGCGAATCGCGACGTATGTCCACGTCATCGACGCGCATCCGTGCCGAGCGGCCGGATCTCGTCTGTAAGCGGACTGACGGCGACTCCGACGGGAACTCCGACGGCGAGGAGGTGACGTTCTTCGAGCGAGACCGCGATCCCGACGAGCGGACGACCCGGTGGATCACGGTCCGAGCGGCGGACTGCGTACCGGAAGACGAGTGGCGATAAGTTCGGTGTAGATCGGTTTTTACGCGTGTCGGTGGGACGCTGTGTCTATGAGTGGCGAGTGCTCAGTGTGCGTTTATAAGTGACAGACCTAACGACGACGAGCATTTCCAAAGCCCCAGGCGTGAGGACTCGGTGCGGTCGCTGCGGTCCTCGATCGCTCGCTTTGCTCGCTCTCTGCGGTCCTTGCGTCCCGCGCCGTCGTCCTCACGCCTGCCCCTTTGAGTCCCACCCGTCCACACAGCACCGCCTCACACCTCCCCAGCCTCGTCGGTCGCCTGCGGCGACCGACTCCCTCGCGCGGCGCCGTTCGCGGCTTAAAAGCCGCTCATGGGCGCACGCCACCGCACCGCACTTATAAATCCGGATCTCAGCCGCTCGTCCGCTTTTAAATACTGCAACGAAACCGCGACCCGTCGCCTCAGTCGTCGGCGACGGCGCGGTCGGTAAACTGGGGAAGCTCGTCGTCGAGCAGCGCCACGGTCGCCAGCCGGATCGCGTGGGGCCACCCGAGCGGCGTCGCGCTGTCCGGCGTTCCGTCGTCGAAGAACTGCTCGGGGAGATAGCTCGTCGGCTCACAGAGCGTCCCGCCGGGCGAGACGTGCGCGAGCAGCTCCCGGGCGCGTTCGACCATCTCGGCCGCACGCGGGTCGTCGCGGTCAGCGAGGAGGACCGCCAGCTCGGCGCAGGCGTTCGCGCCCCACGCGGTCGAGACCGTCCATACCTTCTCCGAGAGCTGGCCAGCCCGCCGCCAGCCGTCGCCCTCGTACCGGATCAGTCCGGAAATCTCGTCGCTCTCGTGAGCGAGCCCGTCGACGACCGTCTCGACGTGCGAGACCAGCCGGTCGAGTCGCTCGGCGTCGACAGCGCCGCTATGGCCTTCCGCCTCGCCGTCGCCGCCGAGCGCGTCGAACGAGCGGTGCGCGCTCGCCAGCGCCAGCGTCGAGGAGTCGAGCCGGTCGTCGGTCGTGCCCTCGGGCGTCTCGCGGAGCGCGTAACAGCCGCGTTCGGGCACCCAGAGGTCGTCGAGAGCGTCGTACACCCGAACTGCTTGGTCGCGGGCGTGTGCGGCGAGGTCGTCCGGGAGGATGGCGGGGTCGAGGTCGCGGCCGGGCGCATCCGCGTCCCCGTTCCGATCGAGCGCGCTCGCGTCCAGCCCGTCGCCGTGAAGCGCAAGCTCGCTGTACGCCTCTAAGAACGTCGCGGTCGTGTGCGCGAATCGCCCAGCGCTGTCCTCCCACGCGTTCTGGCAGACGACGGGGCGGCCGTCGGCCGCGAGGGTCTCGTCGAGTCCGGCGAGCGCGGCGACGAGAGTCGCGTCGAGCTTCTCCACGTCGACTCCCGCGGCGCGAGCCTGCGCGAGGTAGGCGATGACGCTGCCGGTCTGGTCGGCCTGGTAGTCAACGTCGGGGCCGTCCTCGATGCGCGCGTTCGCCCAGCCGGGCGCGAGCGCGCCGTCCCGGGGCCACACCCGGTGCGGCCACGACCCGTCGGGGCGCTGGGTGGCGACGTACATCTCGGCCGAGCGGGCGTGCCAGTCGTCAAGCCCGAGTCCGATCCGGTCGTCGGCGCCGAGCACGAACGTCGATATCTCCGCGTCGTCGCGGAACCAGGTGTAGCCGTAGCCGCCGGAGGTCGCGTAGAAGGGGTCGAAGTCGGGGCCGGCGATCCGGAGCCCGGATTCGGCGGAGAGCAGCGAGAGCACCCGAAGGTCGGCGACGACCGACTCCTGGGCCGGGACCGACTCAGGGACCGAGGGAATCGTCTCGCCCGCGGCCGCAGCGAGCGCGTCGGGGTCGTCAAGGGTGTCGAACAGCTTCGCGAGACGGTCGCGGGCGGCCTCGCGCGTCGTCTCCTCGCGGTCGGTCAGCAGGGTGCCGACGGTCGCGACGCCGTCCTCGAAGGGGGCGTCGACGATGACCTCACCGGAGAGACGCTCTTCCTCGTAGCGGTCGCCGTCGCGGTCGCGGGGGAGGTCGGTAGGCGCGTCGTCGAGCAGCTCGGGGAACGTCGTCGGGAGCTGGCCGCGCAGGTCGGTAAAGCCGGTGTCGCTCGCGAGGAAGTCGTGCTCGTCGGCGTGGTACACCTCGATGGCGTCGTCGTATCGGAGCTGCCCGACCCGGTTGTCGCGCCCGTCAGGCGCGAACCGGGCGTACACGACGAGCGAGAGGTCGGCAGGGTCGACGTTCGCATGCCCGTCGTCACCGACATCGATCGTCACGCGTGTGAGGTGGGCGTCGCCGAGCGTCACGTCGTGACGAGTCACGGTCGCTCGGTCGGTCTCGTGGACGGTCTCGATCAGGGTCGTATCGCCGACGTAGCGCTGCTGGGTCTCGACCTCGTCGAGCCACGTGACCTCGTCGCCGACCGCGAGGCCGACGCGCGAGCGGACGAGTCCCGTCTGACCGGTCAGCGGGTAGCCGAAGTCGCGGAGTTCGCCGTCGGCGTCGACGTGGACGAGCCGGCCCTCCCCGCCGGAGAACCGACCGGTGACCGTCCGGCGTTCGCCGGGGAACCGGGTGTCGTGCCCGGTGTTACGCTTGTAGTCATCGAGCGCGTCGCGGAGTTGCATTACGCGAGTAAACGGCCCCTCCGTGTATGAAGGTTTGGTGTAATTATTGTTCATCTATTCCCAGAACGGAAACCCTCAAGCCGAGGCGCCGCCGGGAACCCGTATGCACGAACCCGGCCCGCCGCGCACGACGAGTGTCGGCGAATCCGTCGAGCTGGCCCCGCGGAGCCCCGATCCCGACGGGACCTACGAGTGGACCCTCCGCGACGCGCCGGCCGAGAGCGACGCGCGCGTGGACGGGCAGCCAGTGAGCGGGAGCAGTGATGACGGGGAACTCCTCGTTCCCGGCGAGACGAGCCGACCGGACGCACCGGTCGTCCACCTCCGTCCCGACGCCCCCGGAACGTACGTCCTGACGCTCGACGCCCCGGACGGAACGCACCGCCAGCGGGTGCGCGCGTACCCCGACGAGCGGCAGTCGGTCGAACTTCGCGTCCCCGCCGCGGACCTCCCGGTGGACGACGGCGACGTGGACCGCGTCTCGGTGATGTGGCCCCACAACGACCGCCTGCTCGCGCGCGACCGTCCCGAGCGCGACGGCGACGATTGGATCTACGAGGTCCAGATTCCGCCGGGTCGCCACGGGTTCAGCTTCGTCGCCAACGACGACCCCGGCAACGAGCACCGCGACGAGGTGACCGTGCCGGGTCCGGGGCGCCCGCGCGTCTCGATGTCGGCGACCGTCGTCGAGGGTGGGGAGGGAGAGGGGGACGCCGACGCCTCATCCGTCCGGATCGTTGCCGACACCGAGGCGCCGCCCGACCTCGACGGCGAGGGCGATGCCGGGAGACGCACCGGCGAGTCCCCCGTCGCCGTCGACTTCCTCGTCGACGATCGCGATGCGGACCCCGAGACAGTCGCGCGGATCGAGTCGCTGGCGGCGGGCGACACACTCACGATCCCGCTTGCGGAGCTTTCCGACGACCTCTCTGGTGGGATCCGGGTCCACGCAGTCCCGAACGCCGACCGGTACGGCGCGGCGGAGACGATCCGGATCGAGCGGGACGAAGAGGGGGCCGTGGGCGCCGGCGAGGGCGGCTCCGTGACCGTTTCCGACCCCCATGCACCCCCCGAGTGGGCCGACTCGCCGACGATCTACGAGGTGTTCGTCCGGTCGTTCGCCGGCGACACGCTCCCGACGACGTTCCGCGAGATCGAGCGTCGAGTCCCCTACATAGAGAGTCTCGGCGTCGACACGCTCTGGCTCACGCCCGTGCTCGCCTCGCCGACGGAACACGGCTACCACGTCACCGACTACTACGACACCGCCGCCGACCTCGGCTCGCGCGAGGCGTTCGAGTCCCTGGTCGCGGCCTGCCACGAGGCGGGGATCAAGGTCGTGTTCGATCTGGTGATCAACCACACCTCCCGCGATCATCCCGTCTTCCAGATGCACGCCGCCGGCGTCGACGCGTACGCCGATCACTACCGCCGGGCTGACGGCGACTTCGACGTGACAGACACCGACTGGGCGGAGCTGGCAGCGGGCGATATGCCGGAGTACTACTTCAACTGGCGCCGGATCCCGAACCTCAACTTCGACAGCCCGGCGGTCCGCGAGTGGCTGCTCGACGTGGTCGACGAGTGGAGCGCGGTCGTCGACGGCTTCCGCGCCGACGTGGCGTGGGGCGTGCCCCACGGCTTCTGGAAGGAGGTCAGTGAGCGCGTGCCCGACGACTTCCTCCTGCTCGACGAGACGCTCCCCCACGACCCCTTCTACGGCGAGGGGGAGTTCGACGTCCACTACGACACCTCGCTGTACGACGCGCTCCGGGATGTCGGGGCGGGCGACGCGCCCGCGGACGCGATCGCCGACGCGTTCGCCCGCGCCGAGTGGCTCGGGTTCGACGACCCGGGCGTCCAGATGCGCTACGTCGAGAACCACGACGAGGAGCGCTACCTCGCCGAGTACGGGCGGGAGGCGCTGAAGGCGGCCGCCGCGACCGTCTTCACCCTCCCCGGCGCGCCGATGATCTACGCCGGACAGGAGCGCGGCAACGAGACGTACCGCGGACCCGTACGCTGGCACGACGGCGACAACGACCTCACCGACTTCCACCGCGACCTCGCCGCGCTCCGCGAGCGCGAGCCGCTCCTCCGGGACGGCGCCGTCGACTTCGAGGGCCGCGCCGCTGACGTGTCGGTCGTCGACGGCGATCCCGAGCGCGTAACGGCGTACGAGCGAACGCCGGCGACGGACGATTTCGAGGGCGACGATCACGACGCGGACCCCGACCCGCTCCTCGTCGTCGTCAACTTCGCAGACCGGCCGGTGACGGTGGAGGTTCCGGCGGGGTTCGAGACCGACCTGTTCGCGGGTGACGGGTCTGGCGCGGTCGACGAGGGAGTCACGGTCGAGAGCGTCGCCGTCCTCCGGTAGGGCTGTTCGGGCGATTCGCAGACGCACACGACGCGTTCGCCGCCGTGTTCCTCCGACCCTTATAAGTAATCCCCTCGCGCATCTCCGCCACATGGACGACCGGACGCTGAACGATCTTCTCCGCCGGTTCGGGCTCTCGGACAAGGAGGTCGACACGTACCTCAGTCTCTTGGCGCACGGGGAGGCGAAGGCGAGCACCGTCGCAGACGCCGCCGGTGTGTCGAAGCGCTACGTCTACAGCGTGAGCGAGTCGCTCGCTGAGCGCGGCTTCGTCGAGGTAAACGACCACGTCGTGCCGACGACGATCCGCGCGAACCCGCCGGACGAGGTCATCAACCGCCTCCGTTCGGACGTCGACGCGATCCGCCCCGGGTTAGAGGAGCGCTTCTCGCGGGTGGAGCGGCAGACCGAGCAGTTCGAGGTGATCAAGTCCCGCGTGACGGTGATAAAGCGGATCCGGTCGCTGCTCGCGGACGCGGACTCGGAGGTGACGCTGTCGATCGCGGCCGGTCACCTCCCCGAGATCCGCGACTCCCTCGTCGAGGCGGTCGACCGCGGCGTCTTGGTACTGCTCATCGTCTCCGGCGCCGACGAGGTGCCGGACGACATCGATGAGGGACTCGACGGCGTCGCCAGCGTCGTCCGGACGTGGCGCGAGGCGATGCCGACGCTGCTCACGGTCGACTCCGCGGCCGGCGTCGTCGCCCCGCCCGAACTGCTGCGCCGGTCCAACACCGACCGGCAGGCGATCCACTTCTCACAGGAACAGCTCGCGCCGGTGATCGTCGGCTCGTTCCTCGGGAACTACTGGCCGGCCGCGAACGAGATCGCGACCGCGGCGCCCGCGCCGCTCCCGGTCGAGTACGCGAACTTCAGACACACCGTACTGCAGGTGACCCTGCGCCTCCGCGTCGGCGAGATTCCCCGCGTCACCGTGGGCGGCCGGTGGACTGACCGCGACGAGCCGGCCGAGATCAGCGGTCGCGTCGTGGAGTCGAAACAGGGAATGGTGGAGCCGACGACCAACGAGTTCCCAGTCCAACACTCGCTCGTCGTCGAGACCGACGACGGCAAGACCGTCACGGTGGGCGGGCAGGGGGCCTTCGTTGAGGACATCGAGGCCGACCTCGTTCGGATCGAGGAAGACGACGGAGACCACGAGGAGGCGGACGCGGGAGAGTCCGACGAGGCGGACGGAGCAGACGGCGTCTGACGGCGAGACAGCAGCGGGCTCGGTGACGACCCCGCCACCGCGGCCCTCGAACCGGATCCCGACCGCCGACACCGGTCGGTCACCCCCTCTCGCGACTCACTCCTCTAAGCTCGGGTGCGTTTCCTGCGGGTCCGGGTGCGGCGCCGCGAACCGTTCTCGGATCGCTTCGCGCGACGCTTCCTCGCGTTCGCGGCGCTCGGCCGCATCGATCTCCTCGCAGCCCGGCGGCACCTGCCGGCCCCGGTCGGTGAAGTACCCCTCGGGTGCGACCCAGTCGTGGTAGAACCCTCGTTCGTCCTCCTCTAAGATCGTCACGCCGACCTCGGCGCCGTGGCCCGCGCACACCGCGGCCTGATGCGGCTTCTCCGCGAGCCGGCCGGCCGCGTACAGCCCGTCGACGCCGGTTCGGCCGCGCTCGTCGGTGTCGACGTACGACTTGCCGCGGTCGAGGATACCGACCCCCTCCACGCCCTCGAGGTAACCGACCTCGTTTTTCGTCGCGGCGACGACGTGCCGGGTTCGGGTCGGGTCGCTGGGGTCGCTGGGGTCGTCCGCGTCGTCACCGTCGACCTCAACGACGAACCGGGCGTCGTCGACCGCTTCGTCGCCTCCGGTTTCGACGCTCTCGCCCTCACCGACCGCCGCCACTCGCGTCGCACGGCCGTCGAACCGGTCGGCGCCCGCGGTCGCGGCCTGCTCGGCGAGGAGGTCGAGCAGGCGCCGGGCGTCCACGCCCAGCGGGAAGCCCGGGAAGTTCTCCAAGTGCGCGTTCCGCCGCAGGAGCGACCCGCCGTCGTCGATTACGAGAGTGTCGAGCCCCTGCCGGGCCGTGAACACGGCCGTCGAGAGGCCGGCGACGCCGCCGCCGACGACGACCACGTCGCGGAAGTCGTGCGAATCGCGCTCTGAATCGCTCGGTGTCCGGTCACCGCTCATCGGTCGATCCCCCGTGCGAGTCGCGAGTCGTCGCTGTCGATCGCCATACTCGTCGGCACGCGCGAGCCGTCGTAGTCGCTTCGGTCCGGGACCGACTCGGTTCCGGCCGCTCCCGCGATCCCGTGGCCGGGGCGCTGCGTTTTATCGGCGCACCCAAACCGGTCGCTCCACCGTAATAAACGGCTCGTCGCGGTCGGCGGCCGCGACCGCCCACTCGCGGGCGCGCACCTACGGGTCCCCGTTGATGACGTCCGCGACGCGCTCGCGGTCGAACAGCTGTTCGTCGGTCGGAATCTCCGGATACGGGCCGGACTCGTACCGCGGCCACGCGCCGAACGCGTCGGGGTAGAGCTGCTTCGCCGTCATCTCCAGCTGGAAGAGGTTCAAGATCGGTCCCTGATACCGGGCGCCTTGTGGATGGACGCGGTCGTTCTGAACCGCCGTGATCTCAGAGCCGACGGCGTCCTCCTCGAAAGCGGTGCGCCGCCCAGCCATGTCCGTTCCCGGCTCCATACCGCCGAGGTATAAGATTACGTCGGGGTCCGCCTCGAGGATCGTCTCGAAGTCGACGACGGTGCCGGACTCGACGCTCCCCTCGAACGCGTCTCGCGGCCCGAGCGGGCGTGTGTGTGACGTGAGGAACCCGGGGTTGCTCAGGGTGTACGCGTAGATGCTCTCGATGTCGGCGGCGGCGATCATGATCGCGGTCGGGCGCTCCTCCTCCGGCGGCAGGTTGTCCTCGATCGTCGACAGGAGTTCCTCGCGGACCGCTGCGAGCGCTTCGTAGCGCTCGCGCTCTCGGAACGCCTCGGCGACGATTTCGAACTGCTCCCACAGCCCGTAGTACTGGTAGCCGTCGGCCCACTCCTCGGCGGGCTCCTGATGCCGGTCGCTGAGGGAGTTGCCGAACCACGGCGAGACGTTCTCGGCGATCTCGTCGATGTCCGACCGCTCCCAACCCTCGACCTGCGTCACCCACGCCGGGTCCGCGAGGTGGATGTCGCTGTCGAGCTCGTACAGCTTCTCCTTGTCCGGCTGCCACGAGGAGTAGAGTCCCGACCAGTCGAGCGAGACGCCCGGCAGGCGCTCGACGTACTGGTTCCAGAGCCCGTCGTAGTAGTCGGGCGCGTGCAGCGCCGTGACGTCGTTCCCCCGGCCCAGCGCGAACGCCATGTCCGCGTGATGGGTGAGCCGCGTGAACACCGTCTCCGGCGGCGACTCGAAGATCACCTCGCCCATCGGCGAGATCGACGCCGTGTAGCTCGCATCGGCGGCGTCCTCGGTCTGTGACTCCGCCCGGTCGTCGTCGGTCGAACCGGTGTCGGTCGTGTCGGCGTCGGGCGAATCGGAGTCGGACGAACCGGCGCCGCCGCCGTCGGTGCAACCGGCGAGTAAGCCGCCGAGAGCGACAGTGCCGCCGTACTTGGCGAACGCTCTTCGGGTCGATGCTCTGCGTACCGCGTCGTCTCTGGGCATATTTTTAGGCGGGCCTAAAAATATATAGTCGTTCCGGTCTTTAGGCCCACCTAAAAGCGACTCGCACGGGTTGTCAACTAGCGAATCACGGTCAGCAACGGCGATCGGCAACTCTCCGACGGGCGTCCGTGTGCCGGTCTACTCTGTGTCTTCGTGTCGCGCCCGAAGCGGGGTGACGCGCGGGCCGTTCTCGGTCTGTACCACGTCGGCGTCGACGCGGAACACGTCCGCGAGCAGGTCCTCGGTGACGATCTCCTCGGGGGCGCCGCGGGCACGGATCTCGCCGTCCTTGAGCGCGACCATCCGATCCGCGAGCCGGGCGGCCTGCTCGATGTCGTGGAGCACGACGACGACGGTCACGTCGCTCTCGTCGCGCAGGGTTTCGATGATCTCCATCACCTCCATCTGGTGGTGTAAATCGAGGAACGTCGTCGGCTCGTCTAAGAGGAGTACGTCGGTTTCCTGTGCGAGGACCATCGCGATCCACGCCAACTGTTTCTGCCCGCCGCTGAGGCTCCCGACCTCGCGCTCGCGCAGGTGGCCGCAGCCGGCCAGTTCGATCGCTTGCTCGACGGCGCGCGCGTCCTCGTCGGTCGTCCGCTCGAAGAACCCGCGGTGCGGGTACCGACCGTGGTACACCAAGTCATCGACCGTGATGCTGTTCGGCGAGGTGCTCTCCTGCGAGAGCAGCCCGAGCTTCCGGGCGAGCGCCTTCGTGTCCATCGCATGCACGTCGCGGCCGTCGACCATCACGGAGCCGTCGTCCGGCGCGAGCTGCGTCGCCAACCCCTTCAACAGGGTGCTCTTCCCCGAGCCGTTCGGGCCGACGAGGGCCGTGACCGCGCCGGGCTCGGCCGCGATCGACTCGCCGTCGATGACGGGAGCCGGTGCGTTCGGATACCCCAACACGAGGCTCTCGGCGTCGAGAGCGCTCGCGTCTCCCGCGCCGACCGAATCGACCGTCTCGCTCGCGTCGGTCGTTCCGCTCGGTACCTCCGAATCCGTCGCGTTCGCGTGTTCGGTAGACATTCAGAGCTCACCCATGTTCTGCTGTTTGCGCATCAGGTACAGGAAGTACGGGCCGCCGACCAGCCCGGTGACGATCCCCACCGGGATCTGCGAGTCCGCGCCCGTGATCACGCTCATCCCGAGTCGGGCGCCTACGTCAGCCCCGACCATGAGCGCGGGGCCGACGAACAGACAACCGACGATCACCCGCTTGTAGTCGCTGCCGACGAGGTTTCGCACCATGTGGGGGACGATCAGTCCCACGAAGCTGACGATCCCCGCCACCGCGATGCTGGCGGCGGCCGCCAGCACGGCGACGCCGGAGAGCGCGAACCGCACCTTCTCGATCGACATCCCGAGCGACTTCGCGGTCTGTTCGCCCAACAGGAGGAGGTTCAGCTGGCGCGATCCGGCGATCGACAGCAGCACCGCGACGATCGTCCACGGCAGCACCAGTCGGACCTGCTCCCAGTCCGTCCCGGTCAGCGAGCCGGTGGTCCACTGGATCGCCGACTGGACGACGCCGATGTCGTCCGCGAAGAAGAACAGCCCCGTCTGGAGGCTGCTGAACACGGTCCCGACGATCACGCCCGCGAGCACGAGTCGAACCGGGCTCGTCCCGTTCTTCCACGCGATCGCGTAGACGACCAGGAACGCGACCGCGCCGCCGAGCGCCGCGATCAGCGGGAGGAACGCCGAGAGTCCCCCGAACACCACGAGCGTCAACAGGATCATCAACCCCGCGCCCGAGGAGACGCCGAGGATGAACGGGCTCGCGAGCTCGTTTCTGGTGACCGCCTGGAAGATGGCTCCCGAGACGCCGAGGTTCATCCCGACGATGGCGGCGACGAACACCCGCGGGAGACGGATGTTCCAGACGATGAGCGTTCCGTGTGCCAGTTCGGGGAGCTCCCCTTGAAACCCGGTGATCGAGCGCATCAGTCCCTCGCCGACGAAGAAGTTCAGCAGCCAGCGGGGATCGAGGAGGACCGCGGGATCGAGAACGGCGCGCCACGCCTCACCGACCGTCATCGAGTACGCGCCGAAGCTGATCTGTACGAGCCCGGCGACGACGACGACCGCGACGCTCGCGAGCGCGACAGAGACCAACTTGGGGTCGAACAGCCACCCGATCCGCCCCTCCGACGATCGGCGGGCGGCGTCCCCGCCGGCGACCGACCCACTGTTGCTCATCGCGCCCTCGCGCCGTACGCGGCGATATCTTCGTCATCCATTGCGTCGAGCAGGGCCTCGGCGCCGTGTGCGTCGACGACGGCGCGCGGGTCGAGGTGATCGGCGAGCGCGCGCCCACCCTCGGCCGCTTGTTCCTCGGCCTCGTCGGCGTCGACGTACGACGCCAGCGTCTCGTCGATAGCGGCCTCGCGAACGCGCGCGAACCGCTCCGACTCCGGATCGACCGGGGCGTCGGCGTGGCGCTGGTCGAACCACTCGACCCACCGATCGCGGTCCGCCCACTCCTCCTCGCGCTCGGCCTCACGGCGTACCCAGTCGACGTCCTCGGCCGCCGCGGGCCACCAGCCATCGTCGATTCGCGCGTCGGTGACGACTCGCCGGGCGACGCGGGCACCGCGTCCGGCCGCCGTGATCGCCTGTCGGTCGGCCTCGGAGGGCGAGGCGACGTAGAGCCCGTCGATCGGCGTCGTTCCGTCGGGATCGGCGTACTCCCGATCGAAGTGCTCGCGAGTCTCGCCGCCGTGGTCGTGGGTCTCGAACATCGCCGCGTCGTCGTCGAGCCCACGGAGGTACTCCCCGTCGTATCGGGTCGCCGCTACCACGCAGCGGGTGGCGACCGGCTCGCCCTCCTGCGGGGTGACGCGGAAGCGCGCTTCCTCCGTGTCGTCAGTCGCCCGCGATTCGACTGACTCGACGAGGTCGCCGACGAGCTCGCCACTCGCGCGCTCGACGTGGTCGTGCATCAGATCGTATAACGTCTCGACGTCGATCCCGCCGGGGAAGCCGAGGTAGTTCCCCAGATGCGCACAGCGCGCGATCGACGACCGACCACGGTTGAACATGGCGACGTCGATCCCCTCGCGGGCGAGGAAGACGGCGGCCGAGCAGCCGGCGGGGCCGCCGCCGACCACGACCGCCTCGTAGTCAAGACCCGTGACGACCGCGTCGCGATCGACGCCGCCGCTCATTCCGCCTCACCGGTGACGATCCCAGCGACCCGGTCGCGGTCGAAGAGCCGTTCGTCGTCGGGGATATCCGGATAGCCGTCGCCGAGTTCGTAGGCCGGCCACTCACCGAACCGCTCGGGGAACAGCTGTTTGGCGGTCATCTCGATCTGGAAGAGGTTCATGATCGGCCCCTGTACCGGGTTCCCCGAGGGGTAGAACCGGTCGTTCTCGATCGCGGAGAGTTCGCCGGCGACCGGATGGTCGGCGAGTTCCTCGCGGACCGCAGCCACGTCGTAGTAGGACTCGACTCCGTACTGGTGGAGAATCACGTCGGGATCGACCTCCAGTAGCTGTTCGTGGTCGTAGGCGGTCTCGTAGGTCACGTCGTCGGCGCCGAACGCGTCGACCACGCCGAAGGGGCGCACGTGGGCGTTGGCGAATCCTGGGTCGTCGAGCAGCGAGGGGTAGTAGGTCCCGTCCATGTAGAGGAGGGTGCCGACCGTCGGGCGCTCCTCCGTCGGCGGGAGGTCCGCCTGCACCGTCTCGATCAGGTCGTCGTGGACCGCCGCGAGCGCCTCGAAACGCTCCGACTCCTGAAACACGCCGGCGACGCGCTCGGTGATCTCCCAGAGGCCGTAGTACTCGTAGTCGTCGCGACACGGCTCCGGCGGCTGAGAGTTCCGGCGACTGTAGACGTTGCCGAACCACGGCGCGACGTTGTCACGAACCTCTGCCATGTCGCCCTGGTCCCATCCGTCGAAGGAGACGAACAGGCATGGATCCGCCAAGTGGAGGTCGGAGTCGAGCTCGTAGAGCAGCTCCCGGTCGACCGAGATCCCGCCGCCGGAGCCCGTGTTGAGCTGTCGGACACCCTCCCGGTCGAACGCGACGCCGCCGAGTTCGGCGTAGTAGGCGTCGAGCGTGTTCCCGCCGGCGTCTGCGTCGAAGCCCAGCGAGTTCACCGCGTCACCGTGACCGAATGCGACCGCCATGTCCGCGTACAGCAGGCTGTAGACCATCACGTCCTCGGGGACCGCATCGAGCGTCACCTCGCCCACCGGCGCCATCTCGACGGTGTACGAGCCCGCAGAGCCGCCGTCGTCCGTCTCCTCGTCCTCGGAGCCGTCCGCCCCCTCGGTCTCGGCGTCGTCTGAGCCGTCTGCGCCGTCGGAGTCGCCGTCCGAGCCGGAACCGCCCGACCCGCCTCCGAGACATCCCGCGAGCGATCCGGCCCCCGCGACCGCGCCCCCGAACCTGATCACGGTACGGCGCGTCGGCGCGCTTCGGTCCGCGTGCTTTCCCATATGGTTTAGGCCTCCCTAAAGCATTAAATCGCTTTCGAATCTTAGGGTAACCTAAATCGAGAAGACCAGCGAGCACGCGCTCTCGCCGCGCCGATCCATCGACCGATCAAATAAATATAATACAACAGATATATATTCGGAATGCGACGCTTATAGAGAATCTACCTCCGAGATGAGAGAGTTTTAGGCCGTACGAAAAAATGTTTTCATATTGATGGGTTATAAGTAGATAGGGAGCGTACGAGGTAGTGTTATGAGCACGCAGAAGGAAACGCGACAGCGCGCCGGCACCGTCGAAGAGAACGCACTCAGGCTCGAATCGGAGAAGGCCGAACAGATCATCGAGGCGCTGAACGTCGACCTCGCGGACGCGTACACCCTCTACCACCAGCTCCACAAACACCACTGGAACGTCGAGGGCGCGGAGTTCCGCGACGTGCACGTGTTCCTGCAAGAGGTGTACGAGGATGTCGAGGCGGCCGCCGACGAGGTCGCCGAGCGGCTCCAAGCGCTCGGGGGCGTCCCGCACGCCAGCCTGACGACGCTCGCGGAGAACGCCACCGTCGAGCCGGAGGACGAGGACGTCTACGACATCCGCACGTCACTCGCGAACGACCTCGAGATGATGGGCGACATCATCGAGAGCTACCGGGAGCACATCGAGCTCGCAGAAGGGCTCGGCGACTACGCGACCGCCGAAATGCTCCGTGAGCAGCTAGAGGGCATCGAGGGGCACGCCCACCACATCGAACACTACCTCGAGGACGATACGCTCGTTGTGGAGTCCGCGACGAACTGACCAGTCAAAACCGGCTACGCCTCAGCGAACGTCTGGCGCTGTCTGGTCGGTCCGACCCGGCAACGTCACTTCGATTTCTAACTCCGGTTCGCCGACCCCTTCGAAGTCGATCTCGAGCTCCACGGGCTCGCCGAATGCGAAGGGAAGCTCCCACTCGTCGGTTGCGAGCCGTAGATCGTCGCCGTCGCGGAGCTGCTCGCCGAGGGCGATCAGGAACTCTCCGGCCTCGCTCACATCGAGACGATACTCCTGTTCGAAGTTCCGCCCCGAGATCACGGTCGGCCCATCGTCCGCCGCTGACGACGCCGACCCGTCTGGAGGGGATTCGTCCGTCATCTCACTGAGTCACGTCGACGACGTGGTCACTCGCGATCCACCCGTCCGTGTTCTCGGACTCCATAAACACCGATCGTCCGGGACACCCCTCACAGGCGGTGATATCCGGTGTCTGATACAATTCTGATTCGCGACGAGGGTCGGTGCGGGACCGGGCGCCTGCTGACATTGAGTGTCTTTAGGTAAGCCTAAAACAAAAAGGATGCGGTCGGCGTCGCCGGCGGGGCGCCGAGACAGATTCGGACAGATTCGGACAGATTCGATATAGCTAATTGCAGTTTATTCCTCGCCGAACGCCCGAATCGTTGTAAATGAACCGTCAACGATCGCGTCCGCGATCCCTTCGATATCCGCGTCTCGCGGCACCTCGTGGGGATATTTTCGCCCGAAGTACCGGAGGAGGTTCTCCACGTCCCGTTCGAGGAACTCGCGGGCGTTCTCGTGATCGACGGGGACCGCCTGCGGCCAGTCAAAGATCGTGACGCCACTTTCTGCGACCGCGACGTTGTGCTCGGACATGTCCGCGTGGATCCACCCGAGGTCGTACGCAGTCAGCAGCTCGCGGAGGACGAGATCGAGGACGCCGATCGCCTGCTCGGGATCGAGCTTCGCGCGCGCGAGCTCGACGCCGTCGAACTTGTCCATCACGATGGCATGTCGGTTGTGATCGACCGGCCGCGGCACCGATACGTCGGGGTACAGCGCCTCCATCGCCTCGTACTCGCGCTCGGCCGCCTTGCGCGCGGTGTACAGCCACGAGACGTGGTCGCGGTCGGCGGTGTACTCGCGCTCGCGGTTCACTTCGCGGAAGTTGGTGTACCCCTCGCGATGGTACTTCAGCGCGAGCGGTTTGAACGACTGCGCCTCGTACACGTCACCCTCCTTGCCGAACCCCAGGGGCGAGCCCACGCCGTCGATGGTCTCGCGCTCCGAAAAGGTCCGGAGCGCGAGAGCGTCGTATCCCTCGAAGGTGAGCTGGTACCCCTCGTACTGGATCGTCTTCCGTTCGATCAGCTCGCGGTCGAGACACCGATCGATCCGGTAGTCGACCTCCTCGCGCGTCAGGTTGGCGTACTCGGGGATCTTGTCCCGGCGGACCCACTCGGAGAAGCGCATCCCCTGCTCAACGCCCGAGAGGAGATAGAAATCCTCGGGGTCGAGCTCGGCCATGTCGCCGGCGACGTTTCGAACCATACACGCCCCTACTCCGGCGATTCCTAAAAGGGACGCGCGTTCGGCGAGCAGTAAGTATAAAGTAGATATCGCGATAGAAAATTCATTTGCGAGCGATTTCGAGCCGTCGCGACCCGCCGAACGCAACCGCTTTCGGACGGGGCGCCAACGTGGGTCGTATGTACGCGGATGGATCGCAGGGCAGGGACGGTAGTTGGTCGCGGAGCGTGAGCGGTAGTCGGTCGCGGAGCGCAGGTGGTGACCGGTGACCGCACCCGCGGGCAACTGGCGGCTGATCCGGGAAGAGTCGCGACCGGGACCGATGCAGATGGCGCTCGACGAGGTCGCAGCGGAGACGGCGGCCGCGGGCGGTCCGTCGACCGTGCGAACGTACCGATGGGACCCGAGCTGTCTCACGCTCGGTTACCGACAGGACCCGGAGACGGTCGACTGGGCGTTCTGCGAGCGCGAGGGGATCGACGTGACCCGGCGCCAGACCGGCGGCGGCGGGATCTACCACGACGCGTACGGCGACGTGGCCTACTCGATCGCCGTTCCGGCCGCCGACGTGCCGGGTAAACTACTCGACTGCTACCACCTGCTGTGTGAGCCCGTCCTCGACGCGTTCGACCGACTCGGGATCGATGCGGGCTACGTCGAGGCGTCGATGCCGGAGCTGTACCATCCGGCCTGTTACCTGCGGGAACTGCACCCGGCACACGATGTGGTCGCGGGAAGCGAAGCGGACGGCGCCCCCGGAGGGAGGCGAAAAATCGCGGGCAACGCCCAGTACCGGAAGCGAGACGCCGTGATTCAGCATGGCTCGCTCACCTTCTCGGTCGAGGCGGAGCGGCACCTCGGAACCTTTGTGAACCCGCCGGTGACGCCGGCCGAGTTCCGTGAACGAGTCGTCGGGATGGACGAGCTGGCCGACCTCGATCGGGGAGACGCGGTGGCAGCGGTGGAGGACGCGCTCGTTACGTGGGTGATCGGGAAGGGTAGTGACCGCGACGGCGTCACCCTCGATCGCGACGGGTCGTGGACCGACGCGGAGTTGGAGCGGGCCGCGGAGCTCGTCGAGACGAAGTATCGGGACGACGAGTGGGTTCGGACGCGTCCGGGGAACCGGGGCGCGTAGCGGCGCGGCGGGGTCCGCGGTCGCGGGAGCGGCGCGACAGATCGCAGGCGGCAGTCGACCGGTTCCGAAGGGGCTTTTCCCGACGCTCGCGTGGGAACGGTATGAGTCTCAAGGTCGGTGCGCACGTCTCGATCTCCAGTTCGAGAGCGTCCAACGATCCCGAAACGCCGCCGTACGGAAACATCGCGAATGCGGTGTTCAGACAGAAGCAGTTCGGCGGCAACTGCGGACAGATATTCACCCACTCCCCACAGGTGTGGCAGGATCCGAACATCGGCGACGAGGAGGCCGAGCGGTTCCGAGAGGGTACCGAACGCGACCTGGAGGGCCCGTGGGTGATCCACACCTCCTACCTCGTCAACCTCTGTACACCCAAGGAGGGGCTCCGCGAGAAGTCGCTCGACTCGATGCAGAAGGAGGTCGACGCGGCCGACACGCTCGGGATTCCGTACGTCAACGTCCACCTCGGCGCGCACACGGGGGCGGGCGTCGAGGGCGGGCTCGACAACGCGGCGTCGGTGATCGACGACATCGACGTGCCCGACGGCGTCACGATCCTGATCGAGAGCGACGCGGGCGCTGGCACGAAGCTCGGTGGCGAGTTCGAGCACCTCGCGGGGATCATCGATCGCACAGAGACCGACATCGACGTCTGCGTCGACACCGCCCACGCGTTCGCGGCGGGCTACGATCTTTCGACACCCGAAGCCGTCGACGAAACGATCGCGGAGTTCGACGACGTGGTCGGGCTGGAACACCTCAAGTACATCCACCTCAACGACTCGAAGCACGCCTGCGGCACCAACAAAGACGAGCATGCCCACATCGGCGAGGGACTCATCGGCGAAGACGGGATGGAGCGATTCCTCAACCACCCGGACCTGATCGACGTGCCGCTCGCGCTGGAGACACCCACCGAAGACGGGAAGAGCTTCGCGTGGAATATCGATCGCGTGCGCGAGCTTCGCGCGGAGTGAGCCGTTACGCGGCGGATAGCGAGTTATTCGTGAATTCTTAAATACGTCCGACGCGGGTTTATGTAGTCAGAGCCGTGACCACGGTTATGACCACCACTGAGGCACTGCTCATCGGGCGTCGGCGCCGGTTGGCCCTCACGATGGTCGGAGGGTTCGCCGGCATCGTGGCATTGGCGCTGGCGCTGGCGGTCGTCGCCGATCTCGCGGACATCCAGACGGCGGCCGCGGTGACGGACCGGCTCATCCCGCTGCTGGTGTTTTACGCTCCGGCGCCGATCGCGGCCGCCGGCGCGTACGCGCGCTGCGGCGGGCCAGCGTGTCTGGCAGTGGGCGTCGTGCCCGCCCTCGTGTTCGCCGCGCTCGTCGTCGTGGGCACCGTGTTCGGCGTTCCCGGCGTGGGAGCCGGTGACGCGCCGCTGGGCGGGGTGACGATGTCGTTCGCGCTCGTCGGACTGAGCGGGGCGTTCGTCGGCTACTGCGCCGGGGTCACCGCTACGCTCCTCGCGGACCTAGCGGGGATCGGCGGCGACGCCCGAGAGGACTGAGTTCCGCACGTTTATCCGCTCCTGCGTCGAACGCGGGGGCGTGCGACGTTTCTCTGCGGAGTACCTCGAACACACCCGTCGCGGGATGTGGACCGACGGTCGTCAGGCCCTCGCAGACCTCGACTTGGCGGGCCGCCGCCGCATCCTCGATGTCGGCTGCGGCACCGGGGAGCTGACTCGCGTCATCGACGCGGAGACGCCATCCGACACGACCGTGATCGGCGTCGACGCGGACCCGAAGCTTCTGAGAGTCGCCCGCGAGGAGACCGGGCTCCCGTACGTCGCCGGCGACGCGATACGACTTCCCCTTCCGGACGGGGCCGTCGACCTCGCGGTCTGTCAGGCTCTCCTCATCAACCTTCCCGATCCAGCCGCCGCGGTGCGCGAGTTCGCTCGGGTCTCCTCGGAGCTGGTCGCCGCGATCGAGCCTGACAACGCCGACGTGACGGTCACCTCCACCGTCGACGCAGAAGAGCGCCTAGAGCGGGAAGCCCGGGAGGCGTACCTACACGGGGTCGATACCGACGTGGCCCTCGGCGACCGCGTCCGCGAGGCGTTCACGGCAACAGGACTCACCGACATCCGGACTCGACGGTACGTCCACGAGAAGCGAATCGCGGCGCCGTACGCGGAGCCGGCGCTGACCGCCGCGGCGCGGAAGGCCTCGGGCGCGGGGCTGGCCGACCACCGCGAGGAGCTTATCGCGGCGACCTCCGAGACCGCATACGACGACCTCCGGCGGCGCTGGCGAGAGATGGGGAGAGCGGTAATCGACGAGATGGAGTCGGGGACGTACGAGCGCGTCGAGCGCGTTCCCTTCGACGTGACCGTGGGACGGACCGACTGATCGACGGGGAGAGTGGCTGTTACGTCCCACCGCCGCATCGAAGGTGAACGTCTCGTCAGGTTTGCGGGTCAGTCGCTCGGAACCGTCTCGTCGTCCGTCGAGGCTGGGACGGAGCCGAGGTCCCGACTCAGTCCGCGATCGCTTCCGACTCCCCGGCCATCGCCGATGGGTCCTTCACCCACAGATCGCCGAACAGGTCGTCCTGCTGGAGCCGGACCGATCCGCGGTGTGCCATGAACAGCAGCGCGAGATACGTCATAAAGGGACGGCCGCCGGCGGTCTCTATCTCCGCGAACAGCACCTCCGTGCGGCCGCGATCGAATTGGGTCCGGAGGGCGTTGTCGATCCCCACGATGACCTCCTCGATATCCTCGTCGTGGGTACGGTCGGTCGCTTCGCCCGCGGTCGGCTCGCCGTCGCGCCGGAACTCGTCGCCGGTGTGGTAATCGAGCGTCTGCGTGCCGCGAGCGTGGCCGTGCGGCGACTCCGAGGTGTCGTACTCCCGCGAGTCCTTCCACCACGAGCCGCGCTCGGCCTCGCGGAGCTCCCGGACCAGTTCGTCGAGCGTCTCCGGGGAGCCCCGAGTGTTTTTCCGGTCGAGCCGGCGGTCCATCTCGGCCTCCAACTCGTCGATGGGGTCGAAGTCGCCGTCGGCGGGGTCGGGCGCGCCGCCCTCCATCGCGACCTCCCACGGCTCCGGCTCGGGCTCCTCGTCGTCCCCGTCGTCGTCGGCCAACATCCCGTCGCTTTTCATCCGGAGTAGGACGCTGGCGTAGAAGAGCGCGCGTCCGGTCGTCCGGAGGTCCGTCTCGTCGAGCTTCTCCAAGAACGCATCGGTCACCTGCACGATGTCGATGTCCCACGGTTCGATCTCGCCCTCCTCGGCGAGCTGCACGAGGAGTTCGACGGGCTCGACCTCGTCGTCCTCGCCGGATCCCTCGCCGGCCTCGCCGGTTCCTTTGGCGTCAGTCTCGTTCGCGGCGGGCTCATCCGTTCCGGGCGTCTCCGGAAGCGACCCGTCCCGCGACCCGCCGTCGCGCTCGCTCGTCAGGTCGAGGTTCGGAACGCCCCCCGCCGACTCCGGCGGCTCAGTCATCCGCCGTCACCTCCTCGTCGCCGTCGTCGCCGAACTGCATCCCGGTTACCGCCGAGAGGTTGTCGCCCTGCATCGTGACGCCGATGGCGCGGTCGGAGCGTTCCAGAAGCGCAGAGCGGTGGCCGACGACGACGAACTGGGCCTCCTCGGCCAGCTCCTCGATCATCTCGCCGACGCGCTCGGCGTTGACCGCGTCGAGGAACGCGTCGATCTCGTCGAGCGCGTAGAACGGCGCGGGGTTGTGCCGCTGGATCGCGAAGATGAAGGAGAGCGCGGTCAGCGACTTCTCGCCGCCGCTCATCGCGTCGAGCCGCTGGACCGGCTTGTCGGCGGGCTGGGCCTTCATCGTCAGCCCCTCCTCGAACGGGTCCTCGGGGTTCTCCAAGAGGAGCTCGCCGCTGCCGGCCGAGAGGCGCGCGAAGATGTCCTCGAACTGGTCGTTGATCGACTCGAACGTCTCCATGAACGTCCGCTTCTTTTCGGCCTCGTACCCCTCGATACGCTCCGCGATCGCGTCGCGCTCCTCGACGAGGACGTCCCGGCGCTCTTGGAGCGTCTCCAGCGCCTCCTCTACCTCGTCGTATTCGTCGATCGCGAGCATGTTGACGGGCTCTAACGCCGCCATCTCCTCTTCTAACTCCTCGATACGCGACTCGACCTCGTCGAGGTCCGGAATCTCGTCGGCGTCGTACTCGCCGACCTGCGACTCCAGCTCGTCGATCTCCCACGCCAGCCGGTCGCGGCGGTCGGTGAGGTCTTCCAAGTCGGACTCCGCCTCCGAGACGAGCGAGCGCTGCTCGTCGCGCTCGCGGGTCGCCTCGGTGATCGCCTCTCGGAGGTCCTCGCGGTCGGCCTTCAGCTCCGTCAGTTCCGCTTCGAGCTCCGCGATCGACTCGCGTTTCGCTTCCAGCGTCTCCTCCTTCTCGTCTATCGTCACCTCGTGGTCGGCGATCGCTTCTTCGGCCTCGGCCTTCCGATTTTGCGCCGTCTCGACGGTGTCGTGGAGGTCGTCGACCGCGTCCTCCGTGTACCCCTTCTCCAGTTCGAGCTCGTTGCGCCGCCCGTCGAGCGAACTCATCCGGTCTTCCAGGTCCGAGATCTCCCCGCGGATCTCGTCGGCACGCTCCGAGAGCTCCGGGATCTTCGAGTCGGCCAACTCTGTCTCGATCTCCTCGATCTCGCCGTCGAGTTCGTCGATCTCCGTGTTCAGATCGTCTATCTCGTCGTCGAGTTCGGTCATCTCCGCGTCCACCGACTCGCGTTCCGCCTCCATATCCTCCAGCTCCGCTTTGAGCTCGTCGATGCGGTCCTCGGCGTCCGCCAACTCGTCTTCGGCGCGCTCGACGTCCGCCTCCAGCGACCGGACGCGCTCTGCGGCGTCGGCCTTCCGGTCGCGGGCGTCGTCGATGTCGTCTTCCAGCTCGTCGACTTCGGCCTGTAGCGCCTGCCGTTCATCTTCTCGCTCCGAGATGTCAGTCGCGAGCCGTTCGAGCTTTCCGCCGCCGGACTTCGTGAACGCGTAGCGGGAGCCGCCGCCCGACCCGCCGGTCATCGCACCGGACTTCTCGACGAGGTCGCCGTCGAGCGTCACCATCCGGTAGTCGCCCATCAGGTCCCGTGCGGTCGCCATGTCCTCGACGATCAGCGTGGAGCCCAGCACGTACGAGAAGATCGACTCGTACTCGCTGTCGTAGTCGACGAGGTTGCGCGCGAAGTCGACGACGCCCGGAACCGAGGGTTTCCGCGGGAGGCTCCGGTTGTCCATCTTCGTGATGGGGAGGAACGTCGCCCGCCCCGCATTGCGCTGCTTGAGATAGTCGATACACGTCGAGCCCACGCCGTCATCGTCGACGACGACGTTCGCGAGTCTGCCGCCGGCGGCCGTCTCGCAGGCCTCGGCGTACTCGGCCTCGACGGATCCGAGCTCGCCGACCGCGCCGTGGACCCCGTCGATCCCACCGTTCTTCACCTCGGTCACCGCGCGGGGCCACGAGGTGTCGCCGCGCTGGTCGGCGGCGGCCTCCAGCTTCGCATACTCGTTCTGTTTCTCGCGGAGATCCTCTTCGATCGCCTCTAACCGCTCGCTCGTTTCGGCCTTCTCCGCGAACAGGTCAGCGACCGCGTCCTCGATCGTCTCCTCGTTCTTCGTGGCCTTGTCGAGCTCGCTGTGCAGCTCGGAGATCCGCGCTTTGTGCTCCGGGATCGACTCGCGGGCGTCCTCCAAGTCGGTCCGCGCCTCGCTCACCGCGTTCGAGCGCCGACGGGCCTCGTCGAGCAGGCGGTCCTTCTCGCGCTGGAGCCCGTTTTTCTCCTCCCGTAGCGACTCGATCGCCTCCTTCTTCTCCGCGAGTTCGGCTTTCAGCTCGTCGAACTCGGTGTCGGCGCCCTCGATCTCGGCCTCGACGTCGGCGAGCTCCGAGCGCTTCGTGGCGATCTCCGATTTCACGGAGGCCTTCTCGACTTTCGCCTCGCGGATCTCGGATTCGAGCTCTTCGATCGTCTCTTCTTTGCGATCGATCTGAACGAACGCGTCGCGACGTTCGGTCTCGGCCTCCGCGGCGCGCTCCTCGGCGGCCTCGATTTTGTCCTCCAACCGCGAAATCTCGCCTTTCACCTCCTCGATCTCCGACCGGATCTCGATCTGTTCGTCCTCGCCTTTGGTCTCGATCTCGTGGTTGAGGTCGGCTAAGTCCTCCTCCAGCCGTGTGAGTTTGCCCTGCCTGGCGTCAAGCTCGGCGCGGAGTTCCTCGAGTTCGGTCTCGTCGTCGTCGATGTCCTCCTCAACGCCTGCGAGCGTCTCGCGCTTCTCTTCCAGCTCGGAGGCTTTGAGAAAGCCGCGGTACTCCTCGAGTTCGTCGCGGAACTGCTGATACTGCAGGGCGGTCTCGCGCTCGTCGGCCAGCTGATCGAGTCGGTCCTGCTTCTCGCCGATCCGGAGATCGGCCTCCTCGATCCGGTCTTCGACGGTCTCCAACTCCTCGTAGGCGGCCTCCTTCTTCTCGTCGAATTCGGCGACGCCCGCGATCTCGTCGATGATCCCCCGGCGCTGGTAGGGGGTCATGTTGATGATCTCGGTCACGTCGCCCTGCATCACGACGTTGTACCCCTCTGGCGTGACGCCGGCGGCGGCAAGCAGGTCCTGCACGTCCGAGAGGTTCACCGACCGACCGTTGAGGTAGTAGTACGAGTAGTAGTTGTCCTCAGTCTCTTTGACGCGCCGTTTGATCGTGATCTCGGAGACGCCGCCGACGTTCTCCGTGCCGGCGGCGGAGACGACCTGCGAGCGGTCGAGAGTCCCGTCCTCGTTGGACAGGACCACCGTCACCGACGCCTCGTTCGGACCGTCCGAGGCTTCGCCGCCGTCGTGGCCGGGGTTGTAGATCAGGTCCGTGAGCTTCTTGGCTCTGATCCCGCGGGTACGCGCTAAGCCGAGCGCGAAGAGAACCCCGTCGATGATGTTCGACTTTCCCGAGCCGTTCGGCCCGGTGACGACTGTGAAGTCGTCGTAAAAGGGGATCCTCGTCGTTCGTCCGAAGCTCTTGAATCCGTCTAAAACCACTTCTGTGATGTGCATGTGTCGCGGAGGGTGGGCGGCGGATTACGCGACGATGATGTCGCTGTCGGACTCCTCGTCGCCCTTCTCCTCCGCGTCCGGCCCCTCGGTCGTGGCGGCCTCGGCGTCGGGTGTCGTCGCCTCCTGTTCGGGGACGAGAACGTCGTCGCCTTCAGACCCACCCGAGTCGCTGTCGGCCGTTCCGGCGTCGTCGGCCGCGGGCCCGTCGTCGGTCCGCTCAACGACTTCGACGTGATCATCGGAGTGGGTCCGGCGCTCGCCGCCGGTCGCTTTGGACTCCTCGGCGGCCGCGTCGGTCGATTCGCTCTGTGCCGGCTCCGCCGATTCGGCGGCGTCGGCCGCGACGGACACCTCTTGAGCGTCTTCCACCTGTCGGACGCGCTCTTTCATCTCGACGAGCTCCTCGGTGAGCCCGTTGACCGCCGCCTGTAGCTCCGCGACCTGTCGTTCGAGGTCCTCGACGCGGTTACTCATTATACTCACGTATGCCCACGCGGGCCGTATAAACCTGCGTCAGACATGTGTGTCCATGCCACACGGTCTCCGGACGGTGACGGAGGCGCACGTTTCGCGCCGCTGAAACGTGTCTGTCGATCGTCGGACACGAGGAGAAGATACTTGTAGTGAGGGTTGATATCGGTTCGGTATGAGCAAGATCACCTTCCGGGCCGACGACGACCTCGTCGAGCAGCTGGAAGCGTGTGACGCCTCCAAAAGCGAGGTGATGCGGGAGGCCCTGCGGACTCACCTCGACGGCGCCGTCGGCGACGATGCGGACGCGTCGGACGCGACGGACGCGACGGTCGACGCCGCGTTGGCCGATCGGATCGACGACCTCATCGCCGATCGACTCGACGCCGCGTTGGACGACCGACTCGGCGGCCGATCGGCGGCGTCTCCCGCGGCGTATACGCCCGGAAACGCCGGCGATATCAACGTAAACGTCACGCTCGACGCCCCGAGCGCCGACAAGGACGACGCGAGTGTGACTCGTGAGGCGACGGCGGACGCCGACGCGCAGACGCGTAAGACGCCCACCGATCCAGACGTGCAAACGCGAGAAAACGCCTGTGGCGGATGTGGCGAAAACGTCCCCACTGACCACGTTTACTGCCCGAACTGCGGTGAAAAGCAGTCCCACCGAGCGTTCTGTGATTGCGGCGACGAGCTTCGGACCGACTGGGCGTTTTGCCCGGGTTGTGGACGTAGGACCCCCGCTGCCGACGTACTAAAGGATCGTTGATCGGCCGACACAGCCGAGTATACGCCCAATATCTGGCATTCCTGAGATCTGTCTTACAACCGCCGGTAGTTTTATATTAGTAGCCTCGGTGACTTCAATTGCGTAAGACGGTCGTCTTACAGCGGCCGTCCGAGTCGGGGTGTCCCTCCGTCGTCGGGCGATCTGTCGCTGTAAGACACACGCGTCGCGTGGTCGCCGTCTTACCGGGGGAATACAATGGAGCGTGTGACACTACGAATACCGAAACAGCAGATAGACGAGGTCGAACAGATGGTCGAGACGGGCGAGTTCCCGAACCGGAGCGAGGCGATCCGGTCGGCTGTCCGCGACATGTTGAACGAACAGGACGGCGAGCGCGACGAGCGCAGCCGCAACCGCAACTGGGCGAAGGTGTAAACTGATGCAAGATCTCGTTCAGGACGCCCTCGACAATGCGGAAGCGGAAAAGCGCGACATGGACGTCAGCATGGACGACGACGAGTTCGGGGACCCCCGGATTGTCATCGTCGGTGCCGGCGGCGCCGGTAACAATACGGTCAACCGGCTGTACAACATCGGCGTCGACGGCGCCGACACCGTCGCGATCAACACGGACAAACAGCACCTCAAGATGATCGAGGCCGACACCAAGATCCTCGTGGGCAAGTCGCTCACGCAGGGGCTCGGCGCCGGCGGCGACCCCAAGATGGGGGAGCGTGCCACCGAGATGGCCCAGGGGACGATCAAAGAGGTTCTCGGCGACGCCGACCTCGTCTTCGTCACCGCCGGGATGGGCGGCGGCACCGGCACTGGTGCGGCGCCAGTTGTCTCGAAGATCGCCAAAGATCAGGGCGCCATCGTCGTCGGGATGGTCTCGACCCCGTTCAACGTCGAGCGCGCCCGCACGGTGAAAGCCGAGGAAGGGTTAGAGAGCCTCCGTAACGAGGCCGACTCGATCATCGTCCTCGACAACAACCGACTGCTCGACTACGTACCGAATCTGCCGATCGGAAAGGCGTTCTCCGTGATGGACCAGATCATCGCGGAGACGGTAAAGGGGATCTCCGAGACGATCACCCAGCCGAGCCTCATCAACCTCGACTACGCCGACATGTCGACGATCATGAATCAGGGCGGCGTCGCGGTCATGCTCGTCGGTGAGACCCAGGACAAGAACAAGACCCAAGAGGTGGTCAGCGACGCGATGAACCACCCGCTCCTGGATGTCGACTACCGCGGCGCCTCCGGTGGGCTCGTCCACATCACGGGCGGCCCGGACCTCACGCTGAAAGAGGCGGAAGGGATCGCGAACAACATCACCGAACGGCTGGAGGCGAGCGCCAACGTGATCTGGGGCGCCCGCATCCAGGACGAGTACAAGGGGAAGGTCCGCGTCATGGCGATCATGACGGGTGTCCAGAGCGCGCAGGTGCTCGGCCCCTCGACACAGAAGCAGGCCGACAAGTCTCGCGCCGCGGTGGACAGCGACGACCTCGGCGACTCGCGCTCGCGGGCGGCAGAGACGAACGGGACCGCCGGCAACGCGGCGGTCTCGGGCGGCACCGAGCAGGGAGCGTGGGAGTCGGACGGCGGCAGCGAGCCGACCGAGAAGAGCAACGGGCTCGACGTCATTCGGTAAGCGTCCCGCAGCGATCGATCGCCGACACGGTTTTTGCTTCCGCTTTCGATTCGTTCCGGCGCGTCCACTCATCTGTCCACCCGCCGGGTTCGACGCGCCTCCCGGACGGCGCGAGGACTTAACATCGCACGGTCCTTTGGACGCTACGTGTCACGTCACCAACCGATCCGAGGCCTGCGGCGTCGCTCGGGCGTCGCCCGCGGCCGGACCGAGTTCGCGATCCGATGACCGACACCGCGCTCTACTTTACGGCCCCGGAGACCGTCGAGGTGCGGGAGACGGCGGTCGGCCCGCCGGCCGCAGACGAACTCCTCGTCGACACCCGCGCGTCGGCGATAAGCGCCGGGACGGAACTGCTCGTGTATCGCGACCAGACGCCGGCCGACCTCCCGGCCGACGAGACCCTTGATGCGCTCGACGGGGATCTGTCGTACCCGCTCCGGTACGGCTACGCCGCGAGCGGCGTTGTCCGCGAGGTCGGTAGCGACGTCGATCCGAACTGGGTCGGCCGGTCAGTGTTCTCGTTCGTCCCGCACCAAACGAGCTTCTGCGCGACCCCCGACTCGGTGGTCGCACTCCCGCCGGAGACGACGCCGGCCGCCGGGTCGTTGCTCCCGTCGGTCGAGACCGCGACGAACATCGTCCTCGACGCCGCCCCTCGGCTCGGAGAGCGAGTCGTGGTGTTCGGTGCCGGGGTGATCGGGCTCTGCGTCACCCGACTGCTGGCCGCGTTTCCGCTGGAGTCGCTCGTCGTGGTCGACCCGATCGAGCGCCGCCGGGCGCTCGCCGCGGAGTTCGGCGCTGACCGAACGACGACGCCGACCGAGCTCGGTGACGCCGATCCCGCCGGCGCGGACCTCGCCGTCGACGGCGCCGATCTCGCGATCGAGCTGTCCGGCCAGCCGAGCGCGCTGGACGATGCGATCGGGGTCGTCGGCTACGACGCGCGGATCGTCGTCGGCTCGTGGTACGGGACCAAACGCGAGCCGATCGATCTGGGCGGGCGATTCCACCGGAACCGCATCGACATCGTCTCCAGTCAGGTGTCGACGATCAGCCCGGAACTGCGCGGCCGCTGGGACCGCGACCGGCGCATGGACGCGGCGCTCGATCGGCTCGACTGGATCCCCGCCGACGAGCTGATCACCCACCGGATCCCCTTCGAGCGCGCACCGGAGGCGTACGAGCTGCTCGACTCGGCGCCCGACGACGCGGTACAGGTCATCTTGGAGTACGAGTGAGTCACTGGGCGTCGTCGACGCCCCGTCCGATCCGCCCGCTGACGGCGAGGTAGTCCCGCGTGAACACCGCCAGCGACGGGGCGAGAACGACCGGCGCGAGGATCCAGACGAGATCCGTCGGCGCCAGTGGGGCGAGGGCGATCGTCACAAATATCATTTGGACTCCCGCGAGGTACTTTCCGAGGTCGCTGTCGGGAAGGTCCCCGACTGGGAGCCCGCGGACGCGCCGCAGCCACACGGCCCCGCGAAAGACGTAGCGTGCGGCGGAGATCGAGAGGTACCAGACCGGCAGCAACCCCCACAGCACCGCTACCAGCGGCGCGACGACGAACCCGAACGTGTCGAACGCCATGTCAAGCCGGCGGCCGAGCTCCGTCTGTCGACCGACCGTCCGGGCGACGATCCCGTCGAGCTTGTCGAGGGCGACGCCGGTCCCGTAACACAGCGCTGGCACCCACGCGAGCGCCGTCTCGGACGGCACGACGACGAACCCGGCGACGACGGCGTACAGCGCGCCCCGAACGAGCGTGACCACGTTCGCCAGCCCGAGCAGCCGCCGCCAGAATCCGCCGGTCAGCCGCCCCGGATCGAGACCATAGCCGACGTACCAGAGCTGTCCGGCCCAGCAGACGCCGGCGACGACAGCGGGAAAGAGTCCCCACTGGCTCGTCGCGTCCACGGGGAACAGTCGCAACAGGAGGGCCACGAGTGCGACCGCGGCGACGAGCGGGAGCCCGACTCCGACCCCGACGCGAACGGATCGTCGCCGGCGAGCCTCGGCCATCTACTCGGTACCCCTCGCCTCGGTGATCGGGGCGACGCCCTCGCGTCGCGATCGGCGGTTCCGCGTCGGCACGGCTATCGACGCAGTAGGGCGACCAGAACGGCGATCAACACGACCTGTGCGATCTTGTCGATGGCGCCGAGCGTCCCGACGTCGGCCGGGAACGACTTCGTGCCTCCTGCGAAGTTGATGACGTACCACAAGACGATCTGGACGAGGGTGAAGAGGATTCCGACCGCGTACACCGCGCGCCGACGGTAGTCGATCACGAGGAGGCCGACGCCGCCGATGAAGCCGAGCCCCGCGAGGATGAAGCTGATTCCCATGGCGGAGGGAAACATCCTGACGCCGATGAGGAGGTGGACGGCGGCAGAGACCAGGGCCGCGATGATACCGATCCAGTGGAGCCCGTTCAACGATCCGACGTCGACCGCGGGCTGCTGCGCTCCGGTTGTTGCCATATCACATATACGCACTTCAGTCACATAGAAATACCGCCGAATCGGTGGCTCGAGGTGGTTCCGACCGCACTACCGCTCGAAGTTCGGATCCCGCAGGGCATCGATGCGCGCGACCTCGTCAGCAGTCAGTCGCTCGCTCCCGGCGGCCAGGTTCGAGACGACGTGCGACTCGGCGGTGCTGGACGGGATCGGGACGACTCCTTGAGAAGCGTTCCACGCGATGACGACTTCGGCGGGTGAGAGCCCTCGCTCCGTTCCGATCGCGTTCAGGACGGGCTCGTCGAGGAGGCCGGGCGCCGACAGCGGCGAGTGCGCGACGACGCGGATTCCCCGCCCGTGACAGAGCTCGACGAGCCCGTTCCGGGGTCGATACGGGTGCCGCTCCACCTGTACAAGCGCCGGGTCGATCTCGCCCGTCTCCAGCACTGTCTCCAGTTGCGCCCGCGAGACGTTACAGATCCCGAGCGTCCGGGCCCACCCCCGCTCGTGGACGGCCTCCAGGTTCCGCCACGCCGTCGCGAGCGCCACGTCGGCGGTCGCGGGCTCGCCGTCCTCTCCCTCTGGAAAGGTGAGCGTCTCCTGTCGCTCAACCGGCTTCTCGGCGAGACGATTCAGCTCGCCCCGGTGTTCGAGCGCCGACGGCCAGTGGAGCGCGTAGCAGTCGAACGCGTCGATCCCCAGCTCCTCGCGGCTGCCAGCGCAGGCGGCGAGCAGGTGTTCGCGGCGGTGATTGGTACGCCACGCCTTTCCGAGGAGGAACACGCGCTCGCGGTCCGGCGCGCCCGGCGCGGCGAGCAGCTCCCCGATCCGGTGTTCGTTCCCGTACAGCTCGGCGGAGTCGAGGAGGCGGTACCCGGCGTCGAGCGCGGTCGCGATCGAGTCGACTCGGTCGACGTACTCTCCGTCGCGGTAGCGCGAGCAGCCGAATCCGACCGCGGGGAGCCGGATCGCGGCAGCGCCCGGGCCCTTCTCGCTCTCGCGTCCCGCGTCGCTCTCGGTGGTCGTCGCCGGTCTGACGACCGGCGCCGGCGGCGGGTCGGCGGTCGCTCCGCAGTCGTCGACGACGACTGGCCCCTCGCCCCCGGCGGCCGCCTCGATCGCGTTACAGACGGCGACGACGTGGGCGCCCCGGCGGCCGCCGGCCCGGGACGGCGAGCCCGCCTCGATCGTCGCGGCGAGGCGCTCGACGGCGCCGACGTACTCGTACGGCTCCTCGGGAGAGGTCGGCGGCGCGCTCACGTACTCCCGTCCGACGCGGCCGAACCGGACGTGATCGCGGCCGGTCTCCATCGCGCCGGTTCCCTTGAGGTACAGCGAGCCGTCGTCGCCGTGGAGCTCCAGCCCGTAGAACTCCCGGCTCCGGTGGGGCGCGTAGAAGCTCGCGGTCAGCCTGACCGTCGGACCCGCCGCGAACGCTAGCGTCGCCTCGACGTGGCTCGGCGTCGACGGTCGTCGGTCCTCCCGCTCGGGCCAGACGTCGAGAGCGTCGGCGACGCGAACGCGCTCGACGGGCCCGAACCACGAGGCCAGCAGCGCGAGCGGGTACACCGCGCCGTCGTACAGGGGTCCGATTTCGAGAAAGGAGTCGGGGCGGTCGTGCCAGTCGGTCACGCGGCCGACGTGGGCGTGGGCGTACCCCAGTCCCACCGGGCCGAGCCGACCGTCGGCGAGGAGTCGACCCGCGCGGCGTTGGGAGGGCGCTCGCGGCGTCCCGGGCGCACAGCCCAGTCCGAGGTCGCGTTCACGGGCGAGCGCCACCAGCGCCTTCGCCTCGTCGGCGTCGAGCGCGAGCGGCTTCTGCGAGTAGACGTGACGGTCTGCCTCCAGCGCGGTCCGCGTCACCGGCGCGTGGGCGGCGTGGCTCGTCAGGTTCACCACGAGCGGCGCGTCGACCGCCGAAAGCGCCGTCTCCAGATCCGTGAACGACGGGCAGTCGTGATCCGCGGCGAGCGCTGCAGCGCGGTCCGCGTCGAGGTCGACGACGCCGGCCAGCGACAGTGAACTCCCAGACAGGCCGGCGGCGTACTCCGGCGCGATCGACCCCGCTCCCACGAACAGACAGTTCACGGTCGTACCGAGGCGGCGAGACGTATAGGTGTCCCGGCGACTCGTCGACCGCCTCGCCGGTGCGGTTTAGTCGACGCGGTCCGAACGGCGGCCGTGAGACGAGAGCCGGGAATGAGCCGCCTCGGGACCGCCTACCTGCGCGGGCTGCAGGCCGTCGGGCGGCGGCTCGACTACGGGACGAACGTCTTCGACCGAGAGTGGGACGTTCTCGTCGTCCTCGACGCCTGCCGGGCCGACCTGTTGCGCTCGATCGCGTCCGATTTCGACTTCTTCGGTCACGTTGAGACGGTCCGATCGGTCGGCAGCTCCTCCTCGGAGTGGCTGGAGAACACGTTCGTGAACCACCCGGAGACACCGTGGACCGTCATGGTGACGGGCAACACGTGGACCGATCGCTACCTCGACGCCACCGCGTTCGCCGCGCTCGACGAGGTGTGGAAGTACGCCTGGGACGACGACCTCGGTACCGTGCCGGCGGCGGCGGTCACCGATCGCGCCGTCGCGCTGGCCCGCGAGCGCGACCCCGAGCGGCTCGTCGTCCACTACATGCAGCCGCACCACCCGTTCGTCCCTGACCCGCTCGACGGCGACGACGGGCTGGCTCGGACCGGAAGCCACAGCAACGACGGGAATCCGTGGGTGTCGCTCCGGCGCGGAGAGGTCTCGACCGAGCGCGTCTGGCGGGCCTACGAGGCGAACCTTCGGCACGTGCTTAGCGAAGTGGCGACGCTCCTCGACAACGTCGACGGGCGCGTCGCGGTCACCGCCGACCACGGCAACCTCTTCGGCGAGTGGGGGCTGTACGGGCACCCCATGCACACACCGGTGCCCGCCCTCCTCGCCGTCCCGTGGGCGGAGGCGACGGGCGTCGACCGCGGGATCCTCGATCCCGAACTCGACCCGCCGGAGCCGCTGCCGGTGGGTCGGGTCCACGGCGAGACGGGCGAGCGCGAGCGGCTCGAGGCGCTCGGCTACCTGTGACGGCGACTCCCCGCCCCTCTCTACCGCAGCCCTCCGGATTTAGGTGCGTCGCGTCCGTGGATCGGCCCATGTACGCGACGACGGTCCTAACCGATTTCGTGGCCCAACACTACCTCACGGTCCCCGATCCGGGGCCCGAGGGCGTGCCGCACTCTCACCGCTTCGAGGTGGAGCTGACCTTCCGCGGCCCCGAGCTGAACGAGTACGACTACCTCGTCGACATCGACGACGCCGAGGCGGCGCTCGCCGACCTCGCCGACCGCTACCGTGACGAACTGCTCAACGATCTCCCCGAGTTCGAGGGAGACAACCCCAGCGTCGAGCGCTTCGCCCGCGTGATCTTCGAGCGCGTGACCGACGCGGTGACCGACGAGACCGTGGGCGAACTGGCCGTGACGGTCTGGGAGGACGACGCGGCCGCCGCGACCTACGATGCGCCGGTATGAGGGTCGGGCTCGCGCTGTACGGGAGCCTCGCCGAGCAGTCCGGGGGGTTCCGCTACGACCGGAAGCTGGTCGAGGGCCTCCGCCGGGCCGGCGACACCGTGGAGGTCGTCGAACTCCCGTGGCGAACGTACCCGCGCGGGCTGCTCGACAACGCGCTTCCCGACTTCGGGGACCGCCTCCGCGTCGACGTCGACGTGATGCTCCAAGACGAGCTCGCGCACCCCTCACTGCTTCTCGCCAACCGCGACCTGCCGTACCCGATCGTGAGTATCGTCCACCACCTGCGCGCGAGCGAGCCCCGTCGCCTCTCACCGCTGTACCGCGCGGTCGAGCGCCGGTACCTCGCGACCGTCGACGGCGTGGTCTGCAACAGCGCGGCGACCCGCGACGCGGTCGCAGCCCTCGGCGTCGCCCGCGACTCGACCGTCGTCGCCCCGCCCGCCGGCGACCGGTTCGATCCCGCTATCGACGACGCCGAAATCGCGTCGCGGGCACGGAATCGTCCGCTGGGTGCGATTTTCGTCGGAAACATCGAGCCGCGAAAGGGGCTCGACACGCTCGTCGAGGCGGTGGCTCTGGCGGACGCCGACATCGAGCTCACCGTCGTGGGCCGGGCCGTCGACGAGGAACACGTCGCCGAGGTCCGGCGGCTGGTCCGCGAGCGCGGGCTCGACGAGCGCGTGCGTTTTACCGGCCGACTGTCGGACGCCGAGCTGGCCGAGGCCCTCCGTGAGAGCCACGTCCTCGCGGTCCCCTCCCGGTACGAGGGGTTCGGGATCGTCTACCTGGAGGGGATGAGCTTCGGCCTGCCGGCGATCGCCTCGCGCGCCGGCGGCGCGATCGAGACGGTCGCGGACGGCGAGACGGGAGTTCTCGTCGATCCGGACGACCCCGTCGCCGTCGCCCGCGCGCTCGACGAGTTCGCGACCGACCCCGACCGACTCGCGGCGATGGGTCGCGCCGCCAGACGGCGGTACGAGCGCCACCCGAGTTGGGCGGAGTCGACGGCCCGGGTCAGGCGGCTGCTCGCTGATGTCGCCGACGCGCCCGACCCCGTCGAGCCGGAGGTGGCGACGTGACGGGCGACGACAATCCCAGCACCGACGCAGAGACCACCGCCTTCCGGCGCTACCTCCGGGCGAAGCGCACGGTCGACGATCGGGCGCTCGACCGGCGGCTCGTCGGACTCTTTCGAGAGCGACTCGCCGACCGCGCCGCAGTGGCCGAGGGACCGCTTCGCGTCCTCGAAGCCGGGGCTGGCATCGGCACGATGATCGCCCGCCTGATCGACTGGGAACTGCTGCCGCCGGGCGAGACGCGGTACGTCGCCGTCGACCGCGACGCGGGGACGCTCGCCGGGCTCGACCGGTTCCTCCGGGAGTGGGCGGCAGATCGGAACGAGCCGGTCTCCGTCGGGGAGGTCGGGGAGGTCGGGGAGGTCGGGGAGGTCGGAGACAGCGAGACCGACGCGCTCCTCGTCGAGACCGACGCGCGCACGGTCACGGTCGAGGCGGTCGCCGCAGACGCGGTCGCGTACGCCGAGGCGCACGCGGGCGAGTGGGACGCCCTGATCGGGATGGCGCTGCTCGATGTTCTCGATCTGGACGGGCTCGAAACTCTCCTCGGCGCGCTCGCGCCCGGCGGAACCTACTACTTCCCGATCACGTTCGACGGCGGGACCCGGTTCCGCCCGTCGCATCCGGCCGACCGGACGATCGAGCGCCGGTACCACGCGCACATGGACGCCAAACCCGGCGGGAGCAGCCGCACCGGCGGCGACGCCCTCGCGCGGCTCCGGCGAATCGAGGGCGCCTCGCTCCTCGGCGTCGCCGGCTCGGACTGGGTGGTCCGGCCGGTCGCGGGCGCGGAGACGGGCGAGCAACCCGCTTTCGAGTCCCCTTACCCCGGCGACGAGGCGTTCTTCCTCCGGTACATCCTCGACACCGTGGAGGAAGCGGTCGGTGAGGTGATCGACGGGACCGTGGGGGAGTCGGCGGCGATCGGTGTAACGCCGGGGGACCCCGCCGAGGATCCGGCCGCCGAGCTCGACGAGTGGCTCGCGCGTCGTCGAGAACAGGTCGACGACGGTGAGCTCGTCTACCTCACCCACCAGCTCGACCTGCTCGGACAGGTGGACTCCGTGCGGTAATTCGGTTCGGCCGACTCAGGCCGCCTCGATCGACTCGAGCAGCCGGCACTTCCGGCAGACGTCGCGGCTCGTCTTCGAGCCGCAGCGCTCGCACTCGCCGAGGTCGGGCGAGTCGGCGGCGGCGTCGCCGCCCTCGCGGTACGCCTCGGCGGCGAGCGCGGACAGCTCCTCGTAGCCGGCCATGATCGAGTGGCGGGCGCCGGGGTGGTTCTCTTCGAGGTCGTGGATCGTCGACTGAATCTCGCCGCGGTACGCCTCCGAGGAGTGGGGGCACTCCGCCATGTGCGTCGGGAGGTCGCGGACGTGACAGTACAAGGCGATCTCCTTTTCGGGCACGTCGCGGAGCGGCTTGGCGCGCGGGACGAACGCGTCGGTCCCCCCGCGCTCGTCGAAAGGGCCGAGCGAGGCGTCGAAGTGTTTCGCCACCTGTCGCACGTCGCCTTCGAGGAAGTTCATCATCGCCGTCTGGGCCTCGTCGTCGAGGTTGTGGCCGGTGAGCAGCTTGTCGGCGTCGAACTCGGCGGCGTATTTTTCGAGGAGGTCCCGCCGGAACACGCCGCAGTACGCGCAGGCGGCCATGTTCTCCGGGTCGCTCTCGACCACGTCGTCCATCTGCACGTCGAACTCCTCCTCGTAGGAGACGACCTCGTGGCGGATCGAGAGGTCCTCCGTGAGCTCGATCGTGGCGTCGATGCTCTCGTCGCGGTACCCCTCGATCCCCTCGTGGATCGTCAACGCGAGCATCTCGACGCGGGGGTCCTTGCCGAACACGTCGTCGAGGATCTGCGTCAGCGCGACGCTGTCTTTCCCGCCCGAGAGGCCGATCACCCAGCGGTCGGGGTCGTCCGGCGTCGCGTCCGGGTCGAGGAGGGTGTCCTCGCGGATCCGGCGCTTCGCGCGCTTCTCGACCGACCGGCGGAGGTGGTCGCCACAGAGGTGCGCCCCGGAGTAGGCGGCGTGGTGGATCGCGTCGTCTCCGCACCTGTCACACTCCATCGGTGTCGGGTTGCGGACGCGCGCGGATACCCGTTTCGGGCGGGCGGCGTCGGACGCGGCGGGGCGGATGGAGAGCATCGGCTGGGACAACCGGCCACACGTTGTCGCCGGTTCCGACACGGGTTTGCCCGCGGCGTCGCCTCCATCCGATGTGACCGACTCCCCGACCGGCGTCAACCGCGATCCGGACACCCAGCCCCTCCGAGCGGACCCGCCGGCGGAGAGCCTCCGCACCCGGCTGTGGCGCCACGGGTTCAACCTCCTGCCCGCCTACCGCGGCACCGGTGCTCGGGTCGACCACATCGCTGCGGACTGGCGGTACATACGGATCCGGGTCCCGTTCAACTGGCGGACGCGCAACGCGGTCGGCACGATCTTCGGCGGGAGCCTCTACGGCGCGGTCGACCCCGTCTACATGACGATGCTCCGCCGGACGCTCGGCGACGACTTCACCGTCTGGGACAAGTCGGCCGCGATCGAGTTCCTCGAACCCGGCCGCGACACGCTGTACGCGGAGTTCGCGCTCACGGACGGAGAGATAGAGACGATCCGCAAGGAGCTTTCGCCCGGCGAGTCGACCGACCGCGAGTACCTCGTCTCGCTGGTCGACGACGACGGGACGGTCCACGCGGTCTGCGAGAAGACGCTGTACGTTCGCCGGGACGAGTGAGCGCGGTGCCCCCGGCCGGACCGTTTCCCTCCCGACGTTCAGAGCGAACGCCGACCGATCACACCGCTGCGCTCGCGACGAGACTCTCCTCAACGGTCTCGACGAACCGCTCCGGATGTTCGACGTGCGGCAGCAGTTTGGCGCGGTCGAAGACGACGAGCCGGGCGCCGGACGCGTCGGCGAGGTCGCGGCCGTCGGACAGCGGGCTCACATCGGCCTCGCGCCCCCAGACGATCGTCGGCGCCGCGTCCATCGACGCGAGCGCGGCCGCGAGGTCGAGGTCGCTGTTGAGGTACCCCGAGACGAACGACGCGGGCGCGAATCGCGCGTTCTCGACGTGGGCCGTCCGCCACTCGTAGTCGGTCCACTCGTCGCTGGGGTTCGTCGGGTCGTCGTAGCCGTGGTCGGCGTTGAAATACCGGATCGACGGCTTCGAGGCGATAACGTTGAACAGCGCGTCGCCGACGAGCGGTGCCCGGATCAGCTCCCGGAGCCACGACTTCGGCGGGCTCGGTCCGGCGACGGTCGTCGGACAGACGCCGACGAACCCTCGGACCTCGACGCCGTCCGCAGTCGATCCCGCCTCGTCGACCGCCGCGGCCGCGTACGCCGCCGACAGCGACGAGGCGACGACGGCGGGCTCGTCGAAGTCGGCGAGGAAGTCGCGGACGAAATCCTCGTACAGCGCCGCGGAGTAACGTAGCGGGGGACGATCGGAGCGGCCGAACCCCGGCAGATCGGGGGCGAACACGTGGTGTTCCGCGGCCAGGTCGTCGAACACTTCGCGCCACTCGCCCGCGGAGCCGGCGGCGTTGACGCCGTGGAGGAGCACGAGGTCGGGGTCGTCAGGATCGCCCGCCTCGGTGTACGCGACATTCATCCCGCGCCAGCGGAACGTGCCATCGTCGCCGTCGAGGGGCGACTCCAACTCGCCCTCGTACCGGAGACCGGTGTTGAGGGCGGCGATCGCGCCAACGCCGAGGAGGGCGGTCCCGGCGAGGTTCCTGAGCTTCATGGAAACCTGTTGGTCCGCTGGCGACTTATATCTCGTGGGAGCGTGGGTCCGTCGTGCCTCGTACCGTCATGTCGCGTCGCGGTCGACGGGCTCCGGGCGACCGTCGTCTCCTCCGTCGGCTTCCACGCACTCCGCGATCGGGTCGACGATCTCCGCGGCGAGGCTGTACGGGTCCGTCTCCCGCCGACGGACCGAATCGGCGAGCGCGTCGATCCCGCCTCGACGCTCGATCTCCGCGGTCGCCAGCGCGCCCACGTCCGAGCGGACCAGCGTGCGGATCTCCTCGGCGTAGCGCCGGCGCTTCGTCGATTCGATCGCGCCCGACTCGTGGAGGTGCGCCGCGTGGGCGTCGAACGTCTCGATCAGCTCCGAGACGCCCTCGCCGGTGTTCGCGACGGTCCGGAGCACTTCGGGGGTCCACTCCGTCGCCTCGTCGTCTCCCCCCCCGTCGTCCCCGTCTCCCTCCCCGTCGTCCGGATGGTCCGGGACCTCGAACCCGTGATGCCCCCCGTCGAGTCCCTTCGTCGGGCTCGCGCGCCGGTGGACCATCTCCTCTAGCTCGGCGAGGGTGCGCTCCGCGCCGTCCATGTCCGCCTTGTTGACGACGAACACGTCGCCGATCTCCAAGATGCCGGCCTTCAGCGTCTGCACGTCGTCGCCGGAGCCGGGCTGGACCAGCACCGCGACCGTGTCCGCGGTGCGGACCACGTCGACCTCGTTCTGGCCGGCGCCGACCGTCTCGATGATGACAACGTCCTTCCCGAAGGCGTCGAGCGCCTTCACGGCGTCCGCGGTCGCCATCGAGAGCCCGCCGAGCTGGCCGCGGGCGCTCATCGACCGGAAGAACACGTCCATGTCGCCGACGTTCGACGCCATTCGGATCCGGTCGCCGAGTACCGCTCCGCCGGTGTACGGCGAGGAGGGGTCGACGGCGACGACGCCGACGGTGTCGCCGCGGTCGCGGTAGGCGGCCGCGAGCTTGTCGACGAGCGTCGACTTCCCGGCCCCGGGCGCCCCGGTGATCCCGATCACGTCCGCGCCGCCGGTGTGCTCGTGGAGTGCGGCGACGATCCCGCGGTAGCCGGCCGCACGGTTCTCGATACGCGTGATGACGCGCGCGAGCGCCCGGTGGCTCCCGGCGAGGAGGTCCTCGACGAGCTTGGCGTCGCTGTCGCTGAGCGCGGGTGCGTCCGACCCGCCCATCTACGCTCGCTCCGGGAGGTTGTTCCGGATGAACTCGATCGTCTCTTCCATCGGTGTGCCGGGCCCGAACACCTCGGCGACGCCGAGCGCTTTGAGTTCCGTCTCGTCGTCGTCGGGGATGATCCCGCCAACGAGGATCAGGGTGTCCTCGAACGCGTCGTATTTTTTGAGCCCCTCGATCACCTTCGGAACGAGCGTGTTGTGCGCCCCTGAGAGGATGGAGATGCCCAGCACGTCCACGTCCTCCTGGACCGCCGCCTGTACGATCTCCTCGGGCGCGCGGTGGAGCCCGGAGTAAACGACTTCGAAGCCGGCGTCCCGAAACGCCCGCGCGATCACGTGTGCGCCCCGGTCGTGGCCGTCGAGTCCGACTTTCGCGACCAGACAGCGGACGGCTCGCGTCTCCTGTTCGGCGCTCATACCAGACTCTCCGTCGCGTGCCCGTTTGATTCTAACGGACGTTCAGGATGGTTCGGGGCGCGTCGCCGCGGGTAGACGGGCGGGGAGAGAGCGAGCGCGACGCGGGCTTCCGCGACCGACGCGTTGAACGCGCCGGAGGTGGTACCGAATCACATGGATTTCGACGCTCCCGCCCCGTCCGACGACCGACTCCCCGCCGGGACGCGGATCGGTCGCGCCGCGCTCCGGGTCGCAGACCTCGACGAGACGACCGCGTTCTACCGCGACGTGGTCGGCCTCGCGGTCCTCGACCGCGACGACGACCGAGCGACCCTCGGTGTCGACGGGACCATCCTGCTCGTCTTGGACCGAGACCCCGATCGCCCGGAGCGGGGTCGGACCGACGCCGGCCTCTTTCACACCGCGTTCCGCGTTCCCTCACGCGCCGCGATCGGCGAGGGGCTGGCCCGTGTGCGAGAGCGGTGGCGGCTCGACGGCGCTTCCGACCACCTCGTCAGCGAGGCGCTGTACCTCGACGATCCCGAAGGCAACGGCGTGGAGATCTACCGCGACCGCCCCCGCGAGGAGTGGCCCGTCGACGACGACGGGACGGTGCAGATGGCGACCGAACCGCTCGACATCGAGGGCGTCTCCGGGGCGGCGGGAGGAGCGAACTCCGACGGCGACCTCGTCGACCGCGTCCCGCCCGGCACCGACGTGGGTCACATGCATCTCGAAGTCACCTCGCTGTCGGCGTTCGAGGCGGTGTACGTCGACGGCCTCGGCTTCGAGGTCGGGATGACCGGCCCGAACGTCCGGTTCGTCGCGGCCGGCGACTACCACCACCACCTCGGCGCGAACACGTGGCAGGGGCGGACGACGCCGGCCGCGGGGCGCGGGCTCGCGTGGTTCGAGGTGGTCGTCCCCGACGCGGCCGCCTTGGAAGCGGTGCGAGAACGGCTCGACGCGGTCGCGGCCGACGGCGATGTCGAGTTCGTCGTTGAGGAACGAGAAGACGGGATCGCAGTCACCGACGCCGACGGTATCGAAGTGTGCGTTCGGACGGAGTGACGAATCCGTGCGAGCGGTGAGGTATTTAGAACTGTCCGCGGCGGTGCGGTGGCGCGCACCTGTTCCGACCGGGAGTTCCGCGACCGAGTGTAACCGACCCGAGAGGGGATGGCGAGTGATACCGGCACAACCGTTACGTTGGTGACTCCCCGATATCCACGACAGAGCTGAGCATGACGCAGAACCCGCAACCACACTACGTCCGCCGATTCGATTCTCTCGGGGCCGACGACCTCGGTGTCGCCGGCGGCAAAGGTGTGAACCTCGGCGTTCTCGTTGATGCGGGACTTCCGGTCCCGTCCGGGTTTGTTGTGACGACTGCAGCGTATCGGACAGTCACGGACGACGCGGAGATCAGAGAAGCGATCAAGCAACTCGATTCACACGACTCCCGTGACTCCGGCGCACTAGCGACGACAGCCACCGAGATTCGGTCGCTCATCCGCGATCGACCGGTCGGCGAACCGATCACGCGTGCGATCGCCGACGCGCTCGACGGTGACGCTAGCACGACGTATGCCGTCCGTTCGTCGGCGACGGCAGAGGACCTCGCGACGGCGTCGTTCGCTGGCCAGCACGACACCCATCTCGGAGTCACTGCCGACGCTATCGTCGACAGGGTCCGCGGCTGCATGGCCAGCCTGTTCACCGACCGGGCGGTCGCCTATCGCGCACGGAACGGCATCTCACACACCGAAGTCGAGATGGCGGTCGTCGTCCAGGAGATGGTCGACGCCGACGCGGCGGGTGTGCTGTTCACCGCTGACCCGGAGACGGGGAAGCGAACTGTCGCGACCGTCGACGCGACGCACGGCTTAGGCGACACGGTCGTCGCCGGCGAGGTGAGCGCCGACCACGCGCGAATCGCCCGGGAAACGGGTGCAGTCATCGAGTACGAAGTCGGCGAAAAAGCGACCGAACTCAGGCTCACCCAAGAGGGTACGACCTCGAGAGACACACAGATGGGCAGGCGAGAGACCCGCGTCCTCACCGACGACCAGCTCCGGGCACTCGTCGATGTCGGTGAACGGATCGAGGCGTTGTTCGGCGAGCCACAGGATATCGAGTGGGCGCTCGCCGACGGTGAGTTCGTCGTTCTGCAGTCCCGGCCGATCACGTCACTCGTCTCGCTACCGGTCCCTCGCCCAGATGACGATCGACTGCACGTCTACCTCAGCCTCGGCCACGGACAGGCGATGACTGACCCGATGCCCCCACTGGCACTCGACCTGTGGGAGACGGTCTACGGCGAGGTGATGAACGGCTTCACGGGAAGCAACCGCGTCTGGATCACCAGAACCGAGGGGCGGGCATACATGGACATCACACCGTTTCTCGGGTTCCGCCAGACGCGTGAGGGCATCGTCGAGACGATCGCCGCAGTGAGCCGGTCAGCCGCCGAGGGGACCGAACAGTTGCTCGCGGAGCGGCGCGGGGAGTTCGATATCGATATGTCGCTCGCAACGCTCCCGGCACTGCTCCGTACGGCCGCCAGCGTGCTCCCGATTCTCGCTCGGTTGTTCTGGCAAGGGATCGCCCCGTTCGTTCGCGGGGCGGCAGGCATCGACGAGTTCGTGACCGAGCTCAACGGGTGGGCGAGGGAACAGGCGGCCGATATTCTGGCGGACGACGAGCCGGCCGAGTTGGTCGAGAACGTCTTCGAGGGGTTTTCGACCGAGTTCGTCTCCGAAGTGTCACCGAAGTCGATGCGCGTCGTCATCGGACCGCTCGCGGGGACGGTCATCGAATGGGTGGTCCCTGACGCGGATGCCACAATCGTCGAAGCGGCCGCAAGAGGCAGCGAGGCCGAAGTCGGCACCAGAATGACGCTGGCACTCGGCAATATCGCAGACATCGCACGAGAGACACCGGCGGTCGAACAGGCGATACTCGACGGACGGCCGTACGAAGCGGTCTGCGCCGTCGACGGAAGCGAGGCGTTTGTTGAGGCGTTCGACGAGTTTATCGTCGAGTTTGGTCACCGCGCCGTCGGCGAGTTCGATCCGAGTCGTCCCCGGTGGCGCGACGACCCCTCAGCCCCGCTCGGCATCGTCCGGGGGAACCTTGCCGGCGAGAAACCGGGCGCACACCAGTCTCGGCTCCGTGAGCGCAAACGGGAGGCACAGGCCGCGATCGACGAGCTACAAGCGAGTGCCAAGCGAGGGTTGCTCGGGCCCGTCCGCGGGCCGCTCGTGAGTCATCTGCTCCGGACGTATCGAAGCCACATTCACCTCCGAGACGAACCGAAGCACGCCGTCGCACACCTGTTCGCAGCGTGGCACGAGGCGATCCAGCGGGCGGGCGAGCATCTCGTTCTCGAGGACGCCCTCGACGACCCGAACGACGTGTGGTTTCTCCGGAGAGGAGAACTCTTCTCGCTCATCGAGGACCCTGACAGCGAGGTCCCCGACATCGCCGTACGAAAACGGGAGCACGAGCGGCACGGCCGGATCGATATCCCGCCGCTCATCACCAGCGAGGGCGAAATTCCTCGAGTGGAACGCACGGACGTCGACGAGCACACGCTGGTCGGAACCGGGGTCTCCGCCGGCGTCGTCGAAGGCGTGGCTCGGATCGTCGTCGATCCGGCGCACACGACCCTCCAGTCGGGCGAAATCCTCGTGTGTCCGTCGTCCGACCCCGCGTGGACGCCGCTGTTCGCGACCGCGGGCGGACTGGTCACCGAGGTCGGCGGACGCTTGACCCACGGCGCGCTCGTCGCCCGCGAGTACGGCCTTCCCGCTGTCGTCTCCGTAGCCGATGCGACGGAGGTGATCAGCGACGGACAGCGGATTCGCGTCAATGGGGACACCGGGACCGTCGAACTGTTAGATGAACAGACCAGCGACATGACAGAGGCCTCGAAGACGACCGAGAGCGGCTGATTCGCCCATACTGGGCCCTCCGAAGTCGAGCCTGCGACCGTCGTGAGCGGGAAGCAGGTGACGACGGGGATCACCGCAGCGAAGGTGCCGGCCGAGACGGCCGGATACGATCATTCACTTCGGAAACGGACACGGAGCCGGACCGACGCGGTCGACGACTATCCCGCCGAGCGAGAAAATAAAGAGGACGCCGCGGATCAACGCGAGGAACGTCCCGAGCGAGTTTCAGTACCACACCAGATCCGATGCAGGGATCTCGTTCTCCCCGTCCAACCTACTGCTCGCCGTCGTACTCGCCGAACCGCTCGTCGAAGACCGCGATCACGCGGCGCTCGATCTCGTCGCGGATCGGACGTACCTCCTCGATCGGGCGCTCGCCCGGGTCGTCGAGGTCCCAGTCGTCGGTGTCGACGCCGTCCAATTCGAGCGTCGAGCAGCCCATCGTGGCGGCGAAGTCGGACGCGGCGAGCGTCTCGTCGGAGACGTGCTGCGGCGTCCGGCCGTTCACGTCGAGACCGACCTCCGCGAGCGCCTCGACGACCACGTCGTGAACGCTGTCCGCGGGCATCGTCCCGCCCGTTACGATCTCGACGCGGTCGCCGAGGCCGCGCCGGTCGCGCTCGCGCTCCGCGAACGCCGTCGCCATCTGGCTCCGCCCGGCGTTGCGGACGCACATGAACGTGAGGGTAGTCGTCGTGTCGGCCGCTTCGTCGTCCGCGGTGTCGGTGGATTGTGTCATGGGTGTTGGCGCGTGGTGGGTCGCTTCTCGTCGCCCGTTCCGGTTCTCGTGCCGTCCGCCGCTCAGTAGATCAGTTCGTCGTCGCTCTCGATCATGAACAGCGTCCGGGCAGCGATGTTGACCGCGTGGTCGCCGACGCGTTCGAGGTCGCGGATCGCCAGCAAGGCGCGGGAGACGTCGTCGAGGGCGTCGGCCAGGTGGCCGGAGTCCGCCTCTGGAGCCCCATTCGCCTCGATGCGGGCGCGGTCCGCTTCGAGAAGCTCCCGGACGACCGCCTCGCTGGCTCGCCGACACCGCTCGTCGAGGTCGTCGTCTCGGGTGTCGATCTCCCGGCAGGCGTCGGGATCGGACGCCTCGTAGGCCGCGACCGCGTCCGCGACCATCTCACCGGCGGCATCGCCAAGCCCGCGGAAGTCGACAGCCGGGTGGATCCCGCCGTCCTCGCCGCCGTACTCGGCGATGTTCGTCGCGAGGTCGGCCACTCGTTCGAGATCAGTGATGATCTTAAACGAGGCCGTCACCAGCCGGAGGTCCCCGGCCACGGGCTGCTGGAGCGCGAGGAGTTCCGTACACTCCTCTTCCAGTTTGAGGTATCGGTCGTTGACCACGTGATCGCCGCCGATGACCTCGTCGGCGAGGTCGTCGTCGCCCGTCTCGGCCGCGCGGAGGGCGGTCTCGTACCGGTCGAGAACCAGATCTCCCATCGCGACCACGTCGGTCCGGAGCTCGTTGAGCCGCTCCTGGTAGTTCTCGCGGGGCATCTATCCGAACTTCCCCGTGATGTAGTCTTCAACGCGCTGTTCTTCCGGGTCCTCGAAGATCTTCGTCGTGTCGTCGTACTCGACGAGCCGACCGCCGGTGAGGAAGACGGCGGTCCGGTCGGAGATGCGCGCCGCCTGCTGCATGTTGTGGGTGACGATGATCACCGTGTACTCCTCCGCCAGATCGTCGATGAGGTCCTCGATCTTCGAGGCCGCGACGGGGTCGAGCGCTGACGTCGGCTCGTCCATCAGGATGACCTCCGGGTCGGCCGCAATCGCCCGGGCGATACAGAGCCGCTGCTGTTGCCCGCCGGACAGTTCGAGCCCCGAGGAGTCGAGTTGGTCTTTCACCTCGTCCCAGAGGGCAGCGCCTTTCAGCGACTCCTCGACGCGCTCGTCGATGTCGCCGTCGTACCCCTGGATCTTCAGCCCGTACGCGACGTTGTCGCGGATCGACTTCGGGAACGGGTTCGGCTTCTGGAACACCATCCCGATCTTCCGGCGGAGGGCGACGGGGTCCACGTCGGCGTCGTATACGTTCTTGCCGCCGAACTCCACCTCCCCCTCGACGCGGCAGATCTCGATCATGTCGTTCATTCGGTTGATACACCGGAGGAACGTCGACTTGCCGCAGCCGGAGGGACCGATCAGCGCGGTCACCCGTTTTTCGGGTATCTCCATCGACACGTCGTCGATCGCCTGTTCGTCTCCATAGAAAACGTTCAGGTCGCGCGCGGCGACCGCGGTCCGATCGGGCGTCGCGGTCTGCTCGTTCGATCCGGTCTCTACGTCCGTCGTGATGAGCGATTCGCTCGGTTCTGTGTTACTCATGTTAGTTTCCCCGCTCCGCGCGGTTCCGCAGCAGTATCGCCGTTCCGTTCATGCCAACGAGGATGATCAGCAGCGTGATCACGCCGGCCGCGACGACCCCGTACCGGAACTCGGCCTGCGGGAAGTTCGCCCACGCGTAGATCTGCATCGGCATCGCGCTGAATCGGCTGAAGAGGCTGTCCGGCGCGCTGAACACGGTCGTTGCCGCCCCGATCATGATGAGCGGCGCGGTTTCGCCGATCGCCCGCCCGAGAGCGAGGATCGTCCCGGTCAAGATGCCGGGGAACGCCTCCGGAAGGACGACGTTCTTCGTCGTCTGCCACCGGGTCGCACCCATCGCGTCCGACCCTCGTCGCAGGTCGTCCGGGACCGACCGGATCGCCTCCTGTGCAGAGATGATCGTGATCGGGAGGATGAGCAGTGACAGCGTCAGCGAGGCCGTCACCGCGGTTCCCAGCCCGAACCCGAGCAGGTTGGCGAACAGTCCCAGTCCGAGCAGCCCGTACACCACCGACGGGATCGCAGCGAGGTTCGCGATGTTCACCTGGAGCAGCCGCGTCAGCGATCCGAGGATACCGCTCCCGGGCATGTACTCCTCTAAGAAGACGGAGGTCCCGACGCCGAGGACGAACGACAGCACCGCGACCAGCGCGATGATGATCACCGAGCCGACGATCGCCGGGTAGAGTCCGGCCTCGATCGCAGTACTCGACGGCGCCTCCGTGACGTACCCGGCGTCGAGCCACGGGTCGGGCGCGGGAACCCCCCACGCCTCGACGACGAGTGCGCCGACGAGTGCGCCACCGACGAGGAGGGCCGGTAGCGCCAGTCCGACGAGTCCGTCGCCCACATCGATCACCCGGTGAACGTAGACCGCCGTCGGCACGCCGACCGTGATGAGGACGAGCAGCACGGTGGGGCCGGGGACGCCGAGGCCGCCGGCGAGGAACCCGCCGGCGATCGCGATCGCGAGCGGCACGCCGCCGGTCGCGATCGCCGCAACTTGGCTTCCGCGGTCGGCGACAATGCGCCCGCCGGCGACCGCGATGGGGACCGCCAGCGTCCAGATGTAGATGATGAGATTCGACGGGTACGTGGCGATAACGCCCCGAAGGAACACCGCGGCGACGACCCCGACGAGTCCGACAGGGATCGCCGCAGTCGTCGCTCGCGGCACCGAGCGCCAGCTGCCGTACGCGTACAGCGCCGCGGCCGGAACGACGCCCAGCGTGTACGCGAGGAACCACACCAGCGGGTCGAGCACCAAGAACAGCGTCCCCAGGGCGAGTCCGATCGCGACCCCGCCGACGAGTCGGCCCACCAGTCCGAAGCCGACAGCGCCGACCTGACCGCGGCTCCCGACGTACGCGAGATACGCGGTGACCGGCATCGCGACGACGAAGAGGTACGCGAGCTGCCAGCTGAGTCGCGGGATCGCCACGACGAACGCCTCGATCGCGGTGAAAATCGCCGCGACACCGACGAGGCCGCCGCCGAGAGCGCCGACGGACCGTCGAGTCACCGCCGGATCGTTCACGCTGTACAGGCAGAACGCGAGGAATGGAACGACGAGGGCGAGGAAGTACGTCAGCAGCCACTCCGGGCTGGCGTTCGCCAGGTCGAAGGCGTCGATCGTGACGTACACGAGGAGCACGCCGAGCGCGACGAGCCCGATCACGCTCGCACCGAGCGAGAGGTACTCGAAGGCGATCCCTCGGACCCGGCTCACCTCACCGAACCCGCTCGTGTTCGCGTTGTCCGTCGCCATTAGTACTCCTCCCGGTACCGCTGTGCAATGATATCACTGATCACGTTCATTACGAGGGTCACCACGAACAGCGTGAGGCCGAGCGCGAACATCGAATCATACGGTATCGACCCACCTGTGAGATCGCCGCCCGCGATCTGCACCATTGCGACGGTAATCGTCATCCCGGACTCCAAGAGAACATCGGCGGGGTTGACGATCGGGATCCCGAAGGCGGCCTCCCGAACCGCCGGCATCCGCGCCTGCGCGCCCATCGCGACGACGACGATCATCGTCTCGCCGATGGCACGGGACACCGCGAGAATGTACGAGGAAGAGATCCCCGAAATGGAGGCCGGAACGACGATCCCGGTCGACACCTCGAACTTCGTGGCGCCGAGCCCGTACCCGGCCTGCCGAAGGTCGTCGGGAACCGCGCTCATCGCGTCCTCGGAGATCGACGACACCATCGGGATCGTCATGATACCGACCATGATCGACGCCGAGAGCGCGTTGAATGTGCTCATACTCGGGAACAGCGTCGCCTTCAGCGCCGGCGTGATGTACACCAGCGCGAAGTACCCGTACACGACGGTCGGGATGCCAGCGAGGATCTCTAAGAGTGGCTTGAGTATCGAGCGCGCGTTCGAGGTCGCATACTCGCTGAGGTAAATCGCCGTTAGCGTCCCCAGGGGGAGCGCGATGAACGCCGCCGTGATCGTCACGACGAGCGTCCCGATCAGCAGGGGGATGATGCCGAACGCCTGCCCGCCGCCGGCCGGGTTCGGGCTCCAGTTGGTGCCGGTCAGGAACTCGGTTATCGGTATCTCTTGGAAAAACACCACCGCGTCCGACAGCAGCGTCACGAAGATCGCTACCGTCGTGAGCAGGGTGATCGCCGCGCACGCGGCGAAGAGCCCGCCGTAGGTTCCCTCCTTCAGTCGTCTGAGCCCGCTCCGACGCTGGAGATCGGGACTCTCGGTACTATCTGTCACAACCGGTCGAGTATCGAACGCTGTCGTAAATCAATACACCGGTTCATAACGCTCGTTACTCCTGCGCCCGCTCGATAGCGTCCTCGAGGATCTCCATCTGCTCCTCTTGGGTCTCTTCAGTCGCGGGCACGTATCCCACGTCGCCGGCGACGAGGTCCTCGTTGGTCGTCTGCTCGACGAAGTAGCGCGCGAACTCGGCGACGTGCTCCTTGCCGAGTGACTCGATCGACGGGTAGGTGAACAGCGGCCGGGAAAGGGGAGTGTACTCGCCGCTGGACGCCGTTTCGAGGCTCGGCTCGACCGGCCCGTTGCCGTCGTCGATCCCGAGCGCCTTGAGCTGATCGGGGTTCTGGAAGTAGTACGCGAAGCCGAAGTAGCCGATCGCGTACTCGCTGCCCGAGACGCCCTGTGCGATCGAGTTGTCCTGCTCGGTCGCTTGGTAGTCGCTAGTGTGACCGCGCTCCTCCAGAATGCTCTCGATGAAGTAGTCGTACGTCCCGGAGGTGTCGGCGGCGCCGAACCGCTCGATCTCCTCGTTCGGGAACTCGTCGCGGACCTCGTCCCAGGTCTGGGCGGGGTCCTCCTCCCAGATCTGTGCGAGCTCCTCGACGGTGAGGGAGTCGATCCAGTCGGCCTCGGGGTTGACGACGATCGTGAGCGCGTCCGTCGCCGCGATGAGCTCGACGTACTCGACGCCGTTCTCCTCGCAGAGTTCCTCCTCTGCGGGCTGGATCGGCCGGCTCGCGTTGTTGAAGTCGGTGTCGCCGACGCAGAAGTAGTTCGAGAACCCGCCGCCCGAGCCGGTCGAACTGATGTCGACCGAGACCTGGTCGTGCTCCGCGGCGAAGTCCTCCCCGATCGCGCTCATCAGCGGGAAGACGGTCGAGGAACCCGCGATGTTGATCGAGCCGGACAGGGCGTCACCACTGCCGCCTCCCGTGCTCTGCGTACATCCTGCGAGCGCCAGCGCGCCCGCCCCGGCGAGCGCCGAAAGCGATTTCCGCCGCGTGATCCCCTCGGTATCCGCGTCGTGGCTTGATGCCATCACCTGATTGTGGGTGTGTTCCGGTTAAGTAGTATGATATGAGCAGTACGACCGACGCAGTATCGCTCCCCGGCACTATATACACTATATAGACGTACTCGACAGGCGACGTGATGCGCGTCCCGCGGCACCGTCGCCGATCGGAGATCCGAGCGTATGCTTAAGCCCCTCCGTGAGAAGACCCGGGCGATGACCCACCCGTGCGAGACCGGGCGCCGGGGCGGGAGCTACTGCGTCGGGTGGACGACTCTGTCGACGCCACCGATCGGTCGGCGTCGACCGCCGACTCGGATGCCTGAGCCGGACCGGTGATCCGCTTCGAGCCGGCGACGATCCAGCTCGACCCGGCTACGACTCCGTCTCCACCGCCTCGATCAACAGCTCCGCCACGTCGACGATCTCCACGGCATCTTCGAAGTCTCCCGTCTTCCGCCCGTCTTCGAACATCGTCGTACACATCGGACAGGCGACGACGAACTTCTCGATGTCGGCGCCCGCGTCGGTGTCCTCGACCGCCTCCCGGAGGCGCTCCTCGCTCGGCTTGACCGTCTCCTCGTGTTCGGTCCACAGGCCACCGCCGCCGCCGCCACAGCAGAAGGAATCGTCGCGCGAGCGCGGCATCTCGTGGAGGTCGGCGCCGGTCGCGCGGATCAGTTCGCGGGGCGCCTCGTACTCGTCGTTGTACCGCCCGAGGTGACACGGGTCGTGGTAGGTGACGGTGTAGTCGAGCTCGTCGCCTGACAGGTCAAGTCGACCGTCTTCGACCAACTCCTCGACCACCTGCGTCCAGTGGAACACGTCGACTTCGCCGTCGGCGTTCCACGGCTCCTCGCGGTCGAACGGCATCATCGGGTCGTCGGCGAACTCCGCGAAGTCGACCTCGGGGTACTCGTTTTTGATCGTGTTGTACGAGTGCGGGTCCGTACAGACGATCGAGTCGAACTCGCAGTCCGCGAACGTCTCGACGTGGTGGCCGGCGAGTTCTAAGTAGAGGAACTCCTCGCCGATCCGGCGGATGTCGTTGCCGTCCGTCTTCTCGTCGTCGAACAGGATTCCGAACGACACGTCAGCCTCGTCGAACAGTCGAGCGAGCGCGCGAGCGACCTTCTTGTTCCGGTCGTCGAAGCTCGGGTAGTCGCCGACGTACCAGAGGTACTCCACCTCGTGCTCGCGGGCGTCGTCGATCTCGAGATCGTCCAGTTCGTCCGCCCAGTCCCCGCGAGCCGACTGCGACTCGCCGAAGGTGTTCCCCTTCTGCATCACGTCTTGGAACACGCTCTGTAGGTTGGAGTCGACTGCGCCCTCGTCGACAAGCTGGCGGTTCATCTTCGTGAAGGAGGTGAGGTGTTCGATGTCGACGGGGCAGGCGTCCATGCAGGCCATACAGGACATACACGACTCCATCGACTCGCTGTCGATGACGCCGCCCTCATCGGCGACGATGGGGACGGTGCCGCCGCCTGCGCTCGCAACCCCGCCGTCGGTCGCCATTTCGTCGCGGCGCCCCGCCACCGGATCGTCGCTCACGGACTCGCGGTACGCCTTCAGATCGAGAATCACGTCCCGCGGGTCGAGGTTCCGGCCGACCGTGTCGGCCGGGCAGGCGTCGGTACACCGGCCGCACTTCGTGCAGGCGTCGCCGTCCATGAGCTCCTTCCACGTGAAGTCGTCGAGCGACTCCGCGTTGGTGTGATCGAGGTCGGCGGGGACGTTGGGGAGCCGCGCGCCCGCGTTCTCGTCGCGGGCGACGACGTTCGCGAACGAGGAGATCATGTGGAACGGCTTGGCGTACGGGATCCACGCGATGAAGGCGAACGCCAGCAGCGAGTGGCTCCACCAGATAACGCCGTAGATCGCCTCCGCGCCGCCGGGCGTCAGCCCGACCCACCGAAAGCCGGCGGCCATCGCCATGCCGATGAAGCTCACCGTCTCGTCGGCCCGCGCGGGCTGGCCGACGATGCCGAGCGCCTGCACGACGAAGCCGCCGACGCCGAGTGCGAAGAGGGTCCAGACGAACGCGTCGTCTTCGAGCGAGGTGTGTTTCCCCCACAACCGCCCGTCGCGGTCGCGGTAGCGGCGAACCATAGCCATGCCGACGCCGACGACGAACAGCAGGCCGAACGCGTCGACGGTGAACTGGTAGGCTAAATAGAAGTCCCCCACCCAGAACGACTCGCCCGCGAGCGGGCGGTACACGTCGATGTCGAACCCGAGGATGGTCGTCGCGACGAGCAGGGTGAGAAAGCCCCACAGTACGAACGTGTGCATCACGCCGGCGTACAGGTCGCGGTCGAACTGGTTCTCGTTCGAGAGCACCGTCTTCGTCGCCGCGACCGTTCGGGCGGGGAGATTCGTCAGCCGATCGCGCGGGTCCTCGCTCCCGCGGGCGTACGCCGCGAACCGGGCGTACACCCCGTACAGGAACACGAGGATCGCGACTACGGCGAGCCAGTAGAACGCGACCTTCCCGATTGGACCGATTGTCCAGAACGTCTCCCGGGTGGCCGCCTGCAAGGGAGTCATAATCGATCAGGCGGATACGGCCGGGTTAAAGCTTGTCACAACGCGGGACGCGTCGCCCGGTGTTTCCCGGCTATACGACGCCGCCGCTCGGGCCGCTACACGACTGTTGCTGCCCGGGCCGCTACACCACGCTCGCCACGGCCGCCACCACCAACCCCCCGCCGACCGCGAGCGCCGGGTAGTCCGCGGGACCGAGCGCGAGTCGCGGGAGCGTCGGATTCCACGCGAAACATCGGGCGTTCAGCGCGGTCCCCAACCGATCTGCCCGCCCGAACGCCCGGTTGATCCCCGCGACGGCGACGAGCCGCATGCGATCGCGGACCGGGAGCGCCCCGCCACCGCGCGCCCGAACCGCCTCACGGGCCGTCAGCAAGTCCCGCTTCAACAGCGGGAGGAACCGGAACACGAGCGCGACGCCGGTTCCGAGGAACTGGCCGGGCTTTCCCGGGACCGAACGCTGGATCGCCGCTCGCGAGTCCCGGACCGGCGTCGACCTGACGTAGCCGGCGGCGACGACGAGGATCAGCAGGACGCGGTAGCTCGCGAGCCCCGTGGTTGCGGCGCGGTCAACCCGAAACCACGGCGTCCCGAGCGTCGCGCCGGCGACGAGGGGGGCGACCAGAAGTACCGGGAACGCGACCCGGTACGTCCACAGGTCGCGGGGGCCGCCACCGGCGAGGCGAAGGCAGACGACGGCGAGAAGGGTGAGCGCGGCGAGCCCGCGGGGCGTCGTGTACGTGTACGCCGCCGCCGCGAACCCGACCTGCACGAGGAGCTTCGACCGGGGGTCAAGCCGATGGGCGAGCGAGTCGTCAGGGACGTACGAGAGGGTCACGAGTCGACGGTATCGCTGGCGGTGTCGTCGGCGCCGGTGTTCACAGGTCGGTCGTCGAACGCTCCTTCCGGAACCCGCACGTCCAGTTCCGGCAGATCCGTGGCCGCCTCCCGCGGCGCGGCGTCGACCGCGACACGCCCCGCAGACAGCCCGAGCACCCGATCGGCGAGCCCGAGCACGTCGCGGAGGTCGTGGGTGACGACGATCACGCTCGTCCCGGCCGCGCGGAGTTCGCGCAGGCGGTCGAGTACCGACCGCCGGGCCGGCTCGTCGAGCCCGGTGAACGGCTCGTCCAAGACGAGATGATCGGGCTCCATCGCGAGCACACCCGCGATCGCGACGCGCTCGCGCTCGCCGCCAGAGAGGCTCGCGATCCGATCATCCTCGCGGCCGGTCATGTTCACCGCGGCGAGCGCGTCGGCGACCCGCCGGTCGATCTCGGCGTGGGAGAGTCCGAGATTCTCCGGGCCGAATGCCACGTCCGCGCCGACGGTCGACGCCACCAACTGGTCGCGCGGATCCTGAAACACCATCCCGACCGCGGTCCGGGCCGCGACGAGGTCGTCGCTCACGGGGGTCCCGTTGACGGCGACCGTCCCCGAATCCGGCGTCACGAGCCCGTTAAACGTCCGGACGAGCGTCGTCTTGCCAGAGCCGTTCGCGCCGGCGACGATCAGGAACTCGCCTTCGGGGATCGAGAGGGTCACGTTGGCGACGGCGGTGACGCGGTCACCGTCCGCCTTGCCGTCGCCGTCACCGCTCTTCTCAGTCCCACCGCCGTACCGACACGTGACGCCCTCGATCTCGATCACGGCGTCACCTCGAATTCCGCCACAGACCGCCTCACGCGGCCGCGACCGCGTCGGAGCGAACGATGCCGACCGCGGCGGCGATCTTCAGCGCCTCCGCGGGGAGGAACGCGACGGCGCCGACGGTCACCGCCTCGATTGGCCCGAGCGAGAGCACAAAGGCGAGCCCGGCCACTCCGAGCGCGTAGATGACGACGGTACCGAGGACCATCGCGCCGACAAGCGTCGGGAGCCCGACCGTGTCGAGGTCGCGGGGCGTCACGCCGCGGTGGACGACCGCGCCGACCGCGGCAGCAGCGAGCGGGTACGACCAGAGGTAGCCCGCCGACTGGCCCACGAGCTGGCCCACACCGGCGGAGCCGCCTTGGAACACCGGGGCGCCCAGCGCGCCGGCCGCGAGGTAGAGGACGATTGATGCCGCCCCCCACACTGGACCGAGGTAGATCCCGGCGAGGAACACGCCGAGTACCTGGAGCGTCACCGAGACGGGCGAGACGGGATTCGGGAACGTCACGTACGCGAACGCGCCGACGAGCGCGGCGAACAGCGCCGCGCGGGCGAGGTTCGTCGCGGCCTCGTCGCCGACGAGATCCACCGATTCCGTGCTGGTTGCCATGTCTCCGACACCCTCGTAAACCGACTTGAAGATACTGGTTGACGATGCTGGCGACCACCGGCGGTCTTCGCTCGATACCGCCGGAGACCGTCAAGAACGACCAGACCGGACGCGAGACTTATTTACCGCCGGCGCGTAACGGCTCGCCCATGGACGAGAAGACCTCCGATCTCCGCGATCTCTTCGTCGAGACCACCGGGTCCGGCACGGTCACCGAGCGGCAGGCGGAGTCGCGCGGGACGCTCACCGACCGCGACGACGCGGTGATCGACGAGCGGGTCCGCGAGCTCGTCGCCGCGATGCGCGAGCGGTACGACTTCTCGACCGATCTCGACGACGCGACCTACGCCCGGATCGCCCGTGGCCGCTTCGAGAAGGACGACGACGAGGCGGTTGCGACCGCGCTCGACGAGAAGCGCGAGGCGGACGGGGACGACGAGAGGAGCGAGGCGGGGGCTGGCTCGGAAGCCGCACCCGTCGTCGACCCCGCGACCGTCCGCGACGCGCGGTTCGACCTCCACCTCGTCCGCGAGGCCGACCGCGAGGTCGACGACGACGCGTTCGACTACGCGGACCTGAAGCGGCTGACCGCCGAGGGGCGCTCGATCGTCGAGTGCGCCGATGCCCTCGATGCCGATCCCGACGCCGTCGCGAAATACGCCCGGGTCGCCCGCGTGGACCTGACCTCCACCCGCGCGAACGACCGGTTCCGCGACGAGTTCCGCGACCTCCTCACCGACGCCGATATCGAGGGCTCGCACGCCGAAACCGCCCGCAACGACGGGCTCGAAGAGGCGACCAAAGATATGGAGACAGACACGAACTTATAAATGGTGTGCGGTGGCGCGCCCCGGTGAGCGGCCCGAAGGGGCGCGAACAGACGGCACGAGGGAGCCCGCGGCCGCCGACGGCGGCCGCGGCGAGGCTGGGGAGGGGTGAGGTGCGGTGCTGTGCCGGGCGGGACTCAAAGGGGCAGCCGGCGAGGCGGGCGCAGGCGACGTAAGCACTGGAAGGAGCGAACGGAGTGAGCGACTGAAGCGCGCAGCGAGCGTGCGCCCGCCTCGCCGGCTGGGGCTTTGGAGGTATTCATCGGCGATCTGCCAGCAACCGTTTATAAACGAGCGGCAGCGAGGCGCGAAGCGCCTCTGGCAGCCGGCGGCAGCGTCTATTTATAAGCGATCGGCTGAAGAGTCGACGACGACCGTGCCGAGTCCTCCGTTCGCAACGTCCAACCGACCGATCAAAAGCTACCCTCGATCGACTCCTTAAAACGGCCCTTTCCCGCCGCCCATCATGTCGCCGAGGCCGCCGCCCTCGCCGCCGCCCATCTTCTTCATCATCCGCTGCATGTCGCCTTCGCCCATCCCCTGGAACTGGCTGATCGTCTGTTCCATCATGGAGTGCTGCTCTAAGAGCTGCCGAACCGTCTCCTCGTCGGTACCGGAGCCGCGGGCGATCCGCTCGGTGCGCGACTGGCCGACGACGCGGGGCTGCTCTAACTCCTCGTCGGTCATCGAGTCCATGATGCGCTCGAACCGACGCATCCGGTCTTGGGTCACGTCCATCGCGTCGTCCGGGAGCTGGTCCATCATCCCGCCGCCCATGCCGGGGATCATGTCCATCACCTGATCGAGGGGGCCCATCCGGTTCATCGCGTCCATCTGCCGTTTCATGTCCTTCAGGGTGAACTCACCCTGTAGCATGTCTTCGGGGTCCCAATCCTCGTCCTCCTCTTGAGCCTCCGCCATGGCGCGTTCGACGCGCTCGGAGAGCTGCTTGAGATCGCCCATCCCAAGCAGCCGCGAGATGAACCCGGAGGGCTCGAACCGCTCGATATCCTGAACCGTCTCGCCGGTCCCGAGGAAAGCGATGGAGGAGTCGGTCTCGTTGACCGCGGTCAGCGCACCCCCACCCTTCGCGGTCCCGTCGAGCTTGGTGATCATCACGCCCTCGATGCCGATCGACTTCTCGAACTGGCGGGCCTGCTCTTTCGCGCCCTGTCCGATCGCGGCGTCGAGCACGAGCAGCGAGCGGTCGGGGTCGACCGCGCGCTCGATCTCCTCGATCTCCGCGATGAGGTCGTCTTCGAGCGCGTGGCGCCCGGCCGTGTCCACGATGTGCACGTCGGCGTCCGCGGTCGCTTCGAGGCCCTCACGGGCGATCGCGACCGGATCGTCGTTGTCGGGGTCGCCGTAGAAGTCGACCTCGGCGCGCTCGCACATCTGCTTGGCCTGGTCGTACGCGCCCGGCCGGAAGGTGTCCGTCTGGATGACGGCGGGGCGGAGCCCCTTCTTCGAGAACCACCACGCCATCTTGGCGGCGGAGGTGGTCTTCCCGGACCCTTGGAGGCCAGCCAGCAGGATCGTCTGGTTCTCTAAGGGGAGTTCGGTGGAGTCACCGACCAGTTCGACCATCTCCTCGTAGACGATCTTGAGGACGTGGTCTTTCGCGGTCGTGCCGCCCGGCGGCTCCTCTTCGAGGGCGCGGGTCTTGATCGAGTCCGACAGCTCCATGACGAGGGAGACGTCGACGTCGGCGGAGAGGAGCGAACGCTGGATCTCCTTGACGATCTCCTCGACGTCGCTCTCGGAGAGTCGGGACTTCCCCTGGAGCTTGTCGAGGCTGCTCCGGAGGGACGTACCGAGGTCGTCGAGTACCATTTGCCGGAAATAGGCGGCCGACGCGGTAAAGCTTTGTTCGTCGGCGGTCGCGGAATACATCTCGGACGCTGGATCGGTTGCTAGTACTTTCAGAGCCCAACTGCTCAGTTATGCATCGATCGGTGGATCGACGGTAAAGGCCTCCAAAGCCCCAGCCGCGACGACTCGGGGGTCTTGCTGCGCTCCTCGCTCGTTCGCTCCGCTCACTCGCTCCGGTGCTGGCTGCGGCCACCGTCGTCCTCGCGGCAGGGCGAGAGCTTCGCTCTCGCTTGCAACCGGCGCGATGCGCCGGTGACAGCGAGGCGCGAAGCGCCTCTGGCAGCCGGCGGCAAGGCCGCCGGCGACTGCCCCTTTGAGTCCCACCCCGACCGCACCGCAACCGCACCTCACGCCTCCCCAGCCTCGTCGGTCGCCTGCGGCGACCGACTCCCTCGCGCGGCGCCGTTCGCGGCTTAAAAGCCGTTCACTGGCGCGCGCCACCGTACGAGAACTTACTGTTCACCACCGTACGAGAACTTACTGTTCAGTAACAAGCCGCGCACCCGCGGCGTCGATCCGACAGACCTCGGGGTCGTAACCCGCGTCGGAGAGTCCGGTACCGAGCCCGAAGACGGTGCGGCCGAGCATCGCCATGGCGGCCCCGTGATCGTCGTATTTTTCGGGTGAATCACCAACCGCCGCGATCGCCTCAGCCACCTCGGGAACGAGGAGGTCCGCCTCGCTCGCGAACGCGCGGGCCGCGTCCATCATCGTCGGGAGCCGCGGGTCGGCGCGGAGTCGGTCGAGCGCGTCCTCGCCGGCCGCGGAGAGGGCGGCGGTGTCGCCGCCCAACACGTCCTCGGTCGACAGCTCGCCGAACGTGACGTACTCCACGCGGGCGTCGGCGGGAATCCCGTCGAGTTCGCCGACTCCCGGCGCGCCGGGTTCCAGCCGGATCGGGACCCCGCCGCGGGCCTGCGCGACCACGTCGCCGAGGCCGGTTCCGCGGCCTACCTCCGCCTCGTGGGCGATCCGGATCAGCTCGTTCTCGGAGTGCCCGCGGTCGAAGGCGTCGTTCGCGCTGAGCGCGGCGCCGAGCGCGGCCGCCCCCGAGACGCCGAAGCCGGCACCGATCGGGAGGTCCGTCTCGACCGCGACGTCGACGACCCGAGGGGTGCCGTCGTCCTCGGCCAGCCCGAGCGCCGCAAGCACGTCCTCGACCGCGCCGATCGTCCCCGGCTCGCCGTCGATGGTGCGAGAGCCGGCGGGTTGGCCGGGGGCGACGGACTCATCGGACTCGCCGGACTCACCGCTTGCACCCGCTTCGTCCGCCGCCGACACCCGGACCGTCACTCCGTCGGTGAGCGTCACTCCGGCGCCGCGCGAGCCGGCGGCCACAGGGCGCTCGGCCGAGTGCGCGCTGAAGAAGGCGGTGACGTGACCGGGAACGAACGCGGTTGCCCGCTGCCTACTCATGACGCGTCGGAGGAGTGGCCGTCGATTAACGGTTGTTATCCGAGACGACGGGGCGGCGTCCACGTCGAGAGAACCGACGGACCCCGCCGCCGGCCGGCGATGCCGACACCGCAGGCCTAAATACCGGCCGACCAAATTCGCGAGGTATGCGAGACCAGTTCCGCCCGCTGCTCGCCGCGCTGCTGGCGATGGCGCTGCCGGGCCTGGGCCACGTCGTCCTGCGCCGATGGGGGCGGGCGCTGCTGTGGCACCTGACGATCGTCGGCGGCGGCGTGGCGCTGTTCGCCCTCTACGACGTGCCCGTCGGATCAACGATTTCGCCGGTAGAGGCCGCCGAGACGGCCGCCACACTCCCGACGGACGTGACACTCCCGATCGCCATCCTGTACGCCCTCTCCGCGGTCGACGCGTACCTCGTCGGGCGGGCAGATGTCACCGAGCGGCGACGCGCCAATGCGGCCGCCGAGGCGATCCGCCGCCGGGCCGCGAGCGACGACGGCGACGAGATCGACGATCCCGCTGGCGCGAATTCGCCATACCCGACGGTGGCCGCTACCGGAAGCGTCCCCGGGAACGCCGATCGGCCGGCGGAAGTCGAGTGCCCCCACTGCGGTAAAGAGACCGACGCCGACCTCGACTTCTGTCACTGGTGTACCGAGCCGCTCCCGTGGGCCGACGCGGAGTGAACCCGGTCGGATGCGATGTCGTCGCCCACGATCCATCCACGACTCGTCCTCAACTTCGGTTAGGGTAGTTTCTCACACCTGATAATTGCGTGGTAACTATCATATATCCCGGTCGTGAGGCTCTCGATACGGACGCGAACGACGGACGGAACATGAGTCTGAATCCACGGCAATACGACGTACGAGAGCTGCGCCAGATCGCGGACGCACCGCGGGACGGCGCCGACGAAGCGCCTCGGGAGCGGTCGCTTCGTCAGCCGAACCGGAGCCGGGCGGAGCAAGCCGCCCGGTCGGCCGCGTTCACCGAGCTTCTCCAGCGTCAGCGAGGGCTGCGGCTGTCCGGCGACGAGAGCCAATCCGACGCCGGCGATCGACCATACCTGACGGCGATCCCGGCCTCGCCGGAAGCGGAACACGAGATCGGCGAGTGGCTCGGCTACCTCGTCGACGTCGGCGGCCACGTGCGGAGCCGGGACGCGCTGTCGTACTACGCCGAGCTCGGCTGGGTCGACGACGACGCAGTCGAGGCCCTCCGGCGTCGGCTGGAGGGGTTCGACGCCCCGCGGTACGACCGGCCCTTTACCCCCGCGGACCATCGGATCAGCCTCGTCTCCATCGTCCGGATCGCTTCGTGTGCGAGTCAATCATGAGCGACGAGGAATCCACGGACATCAACGGTACAGACGGCCCCGAAGCGGTCGGCGTGAAACTCGGTAGCACCCGAACGGTGCTCGACATCCCCGACGGACGGGGCGGCCGCGAGCGCCACTCGACGCTGACGTGTCTGGCGACCTACGAGGACGCCATCACGGGCGACGAGAAGGTGCTGTTCGGCCACGAGGCCGCGATCGAATACCCCGACACGGTGCGGTTTATGCTTCGCTCGGGGCTCCCGGAGGACGACGAGAGCGTCGCCGACGCCGAGCGCTTCTTCGAGGCGGTCGTGGACGCCCACGACGTGCCCGAGGACAGCGCGGTCGTCTACGCGGTCCCAACCATCGACAACGAGGCGGGCGTGAACAACCTCAAATCGGTGATCGAGGGCTCCTCCATCGGGCAGGTCGAGACGCGGAGCTATCCCGAGTCGCTGTGCGGAGCGATCCCAGCCTACGGCGACGACCTCGACGCCATCGACGAGGTGTTCGTCTCGATCAACATGGGCTCGACGACGCTGGAGGCGTGCGCCTACCGACGCGGCGAGCAACTCTCGCCGTTCTCGACCGGCTCGGTGACGGGCAACGAGGTCGACCGCCGGATCGTCGCCGCCGTCGAAGAGGAGAGCCAAGGCCGCGTCCACATCGACCGGACGACCGCCCGGGAGTACAAGGAGGAGCACGCCGACGTGTACGACTTCGAGCCGTTCACCGACGTGATCCAGCAGCCCGGCGGCGGGAGCCACGAGTTCACCGTCGACCGCGGGGTGCGGGAGCCGGTCGACCGCTACATCGACGAGGCGGTCGACGTCGTCGCCAACGAGTTCCTTCCGGAGCTCGCGAACGACCACATGAAACCCTACCAGCTCGCACTGGGCCGCCCCATCGCGGCGACCGGCGGGATGGCCTGCATTCCCGGACTCACCGAGGAGTTCGAGAAGCGGCTCTCGGCCGAACTCGACCGCGACGTCGAGGTCGTCTCCCCCGACGACCCCGCGACCGCCGCGGCCGAGGGCGCCGGTCGGATCGCCGGGCGCCTGATCTGAGCGGGCGATCCCTCGCCTGACGACCTTTTAAATATCGAACAGCCGCTCGGCGTCTTTTGCCTGTCTGCGGTAGATCCCCCTGCCTTTCAGCCGCGGGATCTCGTGTCGGTGCAGCGTCTCCGCTTCGCAGTCGTACACGATGGGAAAGACGTTGGTCCGGCGGCGGGCGACCGTGTACGACCGCGCCGCGTCGACGACCGACTGATCGGGGTCCCGCACGGCGAAGGCGACGTACCCGAGCGGCGTCGTCGACCCCCGCCGGTCGTCGACGCGCTCGACGAGCACGTCCCGGAACTCGTCGGCGATCGCGGTGATATCGTCGGGATCGGGGTCCGACTCGTCGACGAGCGTCGCGAGCGCGACACACTCGCCCACCGAGGGGTCGTCGTCGCGGGCCGCCCATACCGGATCGAACCCGTTCGTGTACTCGTCGACGGTCTCGAAGCCCTGCTCCCGCCGGTTCGCGACGACCGCGTCGCGGTATTGCGTCGGATCCATAGCGATTCCACGAACTGCATGGTAAAAAATGACATACATGGCGGAAACGGGGGAGTCGGCTGACTTGCCCTGGGGGGATCGATAGCCATACCACGACAAGCGTAGCCGTAGAGCGGGATATCGGGTGGCGAGCAACGCCGGCCGCGCGTCTCGCTTTCACCGATCGTACCAGCCTATGTGTCCGTCTCTGCCGTGAGACGGAGTTCGGCGATGAGACGAGCGCTCATCACTTGGTCAACGATCGCGAACAACTGGGTGTCGTCAGTCGCATACTCCGCGAAAATACCGAGTGGCACTTCACCACCAGCCATCTCTCGGTGGCCGCCAGCGGTGCCGACATCGGAAAATGCCCCGTCAAGCACGTTACCGATGTGGATTCGAGAATCGGTCGACCGCGCCGAGATCTGAATCCCGTCTTTGACGATCCCGAACACGATCGCAGTCTCGACGCCCTCCAGGGTCGTGAGGTAGTCGGCTGCCTGGGGTAACGCGTCACGCTCACTCGTCCGACCGATCCCCGAGATGAGGACCGAGCCACGCACGGTCCGGTTCCTGACCGCCTCCGCGATTGTATCGACGGTCGCCCCGGTAACTGACGGCGTCGAGAGGGTCCGAAGTAGCGCACCGTCCGCGTGTTCGTGGAGCCAGCCGGCAGCGTCGTACTCGGCGCTGGTCACGCCACGGAGAAACCCGAGCGTCTCGCGACGGATCGCGAACAGCAGGGCCGTCCCGAGAGCGGCGTCCATCTCGATATCCAGTTCCCGAACGTACTCCGTCAGAATCGTCGCCGTCGCGCCGATCTGCTCGCGGTGATCGATAAATTGTGCCTCGATCTCCTCGTTCGGATGATGATCGATCACGATATCGACCGGGGTCCCCTCCGGAACCCGATTGTTCTCCCCCGGAACCGCGTGATCGACGAACGCGAGCAGTGACTCCTCGGGACGATCTTGGACGGCCGCGGGATCGAAGGGTTTCAGATCGATATCGATGAGATTGACGAACGCCCGATTCTGCTGGTGAGAGATATCGCCGCTGTACAGGATGTGGTGTTCGTCGATGCCGACGGCGATCGCGATCCGGCCCAACGCGAACGCGCTTGCGAGACAGTCCGGATCCGGATTGTTATGACAGACTATCATCAGATTCTCGGCGCCGGCGAGGAGCTCTTCGAGCCTATGGACGGGATGCATACGTCGTTATTGTGACGGAGACCACAAGCGTCTACTGCACCGTATCAGTCCGTAACGGCCGCCGACCGGAGCCGGGCCCGTATTTCGTCTCTGCTCTGACTCAGTCGACGATCGTCGGGAGTTCCCCTACTCGTCGTCGGACTTCCCCGGCCACGTCACCGACCCGAGGAACGGGACCCCGATCTGTTCCGCCGCTCGCGAGATCATGTGCGCGCCGGTCGGCACCGTCAGGAACAGGAAGACGATACCGATGAGCGACGAGAGGCCGGCACCCCCCGGACCGAAGTACACGAACCCGGCGAGAAAGATCGCGACCGTTCCGATAGTCGCCGGCTTGCTCGTGGCGTGCATCCGGTTGTACACGTTCGGCAGTCTCAACAGACCGATCGTTCCAACTGTGAGGAAGAACGTCCCGACGACGACGAACCCGATGACGACCCAGGTCCGTGTCGGCGTCGATTCGATCATTGACGGCCCCCTCCAGCAACGTGATGACCCGTCAGAACGTCCCGTCGTACTCGATGTTGGGAATCCATAGTGTGGTCACTCCTGTGTAACGATGATGTCGCCTTCGGTGATGAACTTGGCAACCGCGACCGTCGAGAGGAACGCGATGATCGCGAGAACGAGACTAACGATCACGAAGAGCCCCCGGCCGGTCTTGATTGCGAACAGGACGGCGATCGCGACAACGTTCGTCGCGATAGCGTCCAGCGCGACCACGCGGTCGGGAACCGTCGGTCCTCGAACTGCGCGGTAGCCACACAGCAGGTTCAGAAGCGCCACGAGGACGATCGCGGCGTCGATGACCAGTAACAGCGGTCCTTCAGCGGTCATCCCTGTCACCTCCTGTGGCTTCCTCGGTCGGCGGATCGGTCTCTGTCTCCTCCCCCGTTTCCGGAGCGGCCTGTTTGAGGGCAGGATGCGTTCGGTCGGGCGGGTAGACGGCAAAATCCGGCGCGGGATCGCTCGGCGATAGTTCCTCGTCGAAGATGATGAGCGCGTAGTTCTCCCAGTTGCGGATCGGGTCGACGATGTCCTTCGGATCGCTCCCGTCGATGACGTGGATGTACAGCGCGTTCTCCTCGGGGTCGTAGTTGAGCGTGAGCGACCCGGGAGTCATCGTGATGCTGTTGGCGATAGTGGTTACGCCGAGATCGGTCCGGACGCGCAGCGGGATGAGGATCACCTCGGGTTCAGACGGGCTAGAGAGCGCGAGCACGCGATACGTGACGTCGAGACTGGCGACGATCGCCTCCCGAATGAACGTCAGCACGTACAACAACACGTACGGGACCCCGCGAAGCGATCGACGGAGCTCCATGTTGTCCTCGTACAGACGCCGGAAGACGAAGGCCGTTGGGAAGCCGACCGCGAGACCGATCAGCAGCGACCCGACGAGCGGTTCGGGCGCGAGCGGCGGTCCCTGAACGAATACCCACAGGATACCGAACAGGACTCCGGCGACCGGCCAGGTGCGGGTCACGCGCCGTCACCCCCGCTCAGACCCACGACGTCGACGTAGGCCTCGACGTCGAGTGCGGCGGTCGCGGCCGTCCCGGCGAACCGGTAGACCGGGTCGAACCCCACGCCGACGAGAACGATGGCCGCCGCGAGTGCGACGAGAACCGCGACCTGACCCGACTCGACGGAAGCGGTCTCGACCGCTGTCGTCTCGCGCCCCCAGAAGCCGCCGACCCACACGCGCGTCGCGTACAGGATCGTGAGAATGGCACCGAGGAGCAACGCGACCAGTGCGAGCGCCGACGGCAAGCCGGGATTGGACGCAATTCCCCGAATCGCCGCGTCGAACGCGAGGAACTTCCCGAAGAACCCGGTCAGCGGTGGGAGGCCGATCAGCGAGAGGAGACCGACGAAGACGGTTCCCGAGAGTACCGGCGAGTGGCCGGCGACGCCGCCGAGATTCCGCAGACGATCCGTCTTAGTCGCGTCCTCAACGGCAGCCACCGAGAGAAAGAGCAGTCCCTTCGCGAGCGCGTGGTGGAGTGCAAACACGAGCGCAGCCGCAATGGCCACGCCGCGGAGCGTCCCCGTGGGGGCTGCCGCCGCGGCGATGGCGACGGGAACCGCGATGAAGCCGACCTGCCCGATGCTCGAGTACGCGAACACGCTCTCGAGTCGGTCCTGACCGACGGCGCCGAACCCGCCGACGACGATGCTCGCCACTCCCATCGCTCCCAACACCGGGGCGAGAAAGGCCAGCGGTGACGCGGCGGTCGTGCCCAGCAAGTCGACGGGGACCGACGCGGTGGCGAAGACCGTGAAGTAGAGGCGAATGATCGCGTATATGCCGACCTTCTTGGTGACGCCGGCGAACATCGCGGTGACAGGCGTCGGGGCGGCGGTGTAGGCAGCAGGCACCCAGAACTGGAAGGGGACGAGCCCGGATTTCAGCGCGAACACCGCGAGCAGCAGCGCCGACAGCCCGACGACGGGCGCGGGATCGATACCGTACGCGTCGGGGGTTGCCAACCGCCGGGCCATGTCGGCCATGTTGAGTGTCCCCGTCGTGGCGTACAAACCGCCGATGGCGACGAGCATGAGCGCGCTTCCGAACACGTTCATCACGAGATACCGGAACGACGCTGCGGTGGCGTAATCGGTGCCGTAGAAGGCGACGAAGACGTAACTGACGATCAACATTACTTCGAACCAGACGAACAGGTTGAACAGATCGCCGGTGAGGAACGCCCCGGTCACGCCCGCGAGGAGCAGGTGGAACAGCGGGTGATAGTACACGCGCTGGTTCTCGGGAGTTATGTACCGGACCGAGAACAGTATCGAAGCGATACCGACGCCCGCGGCCATCGTCAGCATGAACGCTGACAGCCCGTCCAGAACGAGCGTAATCCCGAAGGGGGCGGGCCAATCACCCACCTGATAGGCCGCTGCGCCGGGGGCCGCTGGTCCGAGAACGAGCGTCCAGACGGCGACGGACACGGTTCCGACATAGCCGATGGCGCCGGACACGCTCGCCGCGCGCTGGATCCGTGGTCGCCGGCCGAGCGCAAGCGTACACACGGCGGTCGTTACCACGACTAGTAGCGGCGCGATCACGAGCCAGCTCATTTCGTCCACTCCGTGACATCCATGGTCTCGTTCTCCTCGTAGGCGCGATACGACAGCACGAGTGCCAGCGCGGTCGTTCCGAGACTGATGACGATCGCCGTCAGGACGAGCGCCTGTACCACCGGATCGGCGATCTCGGGAACTTTCCCACCGTGGACCTCGAGAACGGGCACGAGGTTCTGGGCACCCTCATCGATGCCCCCCATCGCGATCAGATAGACGAACGTCGCCTGGGAGACGACGGCGACCCCTAACACGACCCGCACGAGGTCCCGCTGTAGGAGTAGGAACGTTCCGACAGCGAACAGCCCGCCGACCGCGACCGCGAGGGCGAGACTCATCGCTTACCACCCCCACATCGGATAGACTGCGGCTCTCTGCTCCGAATCATTCGCCGCTCACCACCGAGACGATAGTCAGGAGGCTGCCGACGACGACGAGGTACACGCCCAGATCGAACACGAGCGCGCTCGCGAGTTCGACCTCGTGGTAAATCGGGATGCCTTCGACGTGGACGTACCCCTGGGTCAGGAACGGGTCGCCGATGAGCATCCCCGCAAAGCCACTGCCGAGAACGACCACCAGGCCCGCGAGTAGCGTGCGGCGGTAGGCGGTGACCGTGCGGTGCTCGAAAACGCTGGTACCGGGCTCAACCTCCCGGCCGAGCACCCCCGACTCCAGGTAGTCGAGGTCGTAGGCGACGTATATGAGCACGAACGCCGCCGTGGTGAGAACGCCGCCGATGAAGCCGCCGCCGGGCAGGTTGTGGCCCTGTAAGAACAGCGAGATCGAGACGACGAGCACGATGGGAACGGTCACCCGGGCCGTCGTCTGCATGATCGTCGTCGTCACGGCGAGTCACCCCCGTCGGGAATCGGTTCTTCGTCGCCCTCAGTCACGGACGCCTCACCGCGGGTCCGCATCGTCACGAGCACGAGGATAGCGATCGCGGCGATCGTGACGACCAACAGCTCACCCAGTGTGTCGAACGCCCGGAAATCCACGAGGATGACGTTGACGACGTTCGTGCCGCCACCACCTGGAACTGCCTGCTCCGTGTAGTACGTGGCGACGCTCGTCGGGTCGGCGTCGGGACTGGGTATCGTCAGGAGGACAGCGACGAACGCCATCGCGCCCACCAGAATCGAGACGCCCGCGTCACGGGCGATCGAGAGCGGTCGGATCTCCGAGTAAAACGACGGCAACCGCTGGAGGACGAGTAGGAAGATGAGGAGGATGAGCGTCTCGACGACCAGCTGCGTGAGCGCCAGATCCGGTGCGCTCGCGAAGATGAAGAAGATGGCGAGCATGAATCCGAGGATCGACAGCGTGAGCACGCCGGACACGTGTGACGTAGCGGTCGCCACGGCCACCCCGGCGAGGGTCGCGACCCCCAACACGACGGCGACCGCCAGCGGCACGCCGATCCCACCGATCTCGAGAGGCCCTCCCGCTGCGGCGAAGCCGGCGAGCGCAAGCAGGCTCCCGGCCGCCGCCACCCATCCCACGTACGTCCGGAGGAGGCCGTTATGGACCATCGAGCCGAACCGAGCGCTCGTCACCTCCGCGGTCGAGACGATCCAGTCGTACCACCCGCTGGGCCGAACGGGGATCGGCGCGTCGACGCCGCGTCGGATACCCGCCGCGAGACGCCCCCGAAGCGGGTACGCGGAGAACCCGCCGAGGACGGCGACGGCGGACATCGCGACCGGGGGCGAGAAGTGGGTCGGCAGTCCGACCTCAAGTTGCGCCTCGCCGGTGGCGGTGGCGTCGACGGCCCCCTGAACGATGGCGTCGACTGCCAACTGCGGCGCGACGCTGACGACGACGGCCGCGATGGCCAGCACGGCGGGGGGCCCAACCAGCCCGATCGGCGGTCGGTGGATATCCGCGGTCGGGGCTCGCCGCTCGCCGAAGAACAGCGCGAGGAACTTCACCGAGTAGACGACGGTCAACACGCTCGCGAGGGTCGCCACGGTGGGATACAACCAGGCGATGCCGCCGGCCTCGTGGGCGACTTCGTACGTCGCCTCGAACAGCAGTTCCTTGGAGTAGAACCCATTGAACGGCGGGATACCCGCCATACTCAACGCGGCGACCACTGTGATGGCGGCTGTCACCGGGAGCTCCCGCCAGAGCCCCCCGAGGTTGTCGAGATTGCGGGTCCCGGCCTCGTGGGCGATGATCCCCGCGACGAGGAACAGCGGCGCCTTGAACAGCGCGTGGTTGAGCAGGTGGAACGCGCCGGCCTCGCCGCCGTAGACGATATCGAAGCCGAAGCCCGCGACCATCAGCCCGAGGTGGCTCGCCGTCGAGTAGGCGAGTAACTCCTTGGTGTCGGTCGCGGCCACCGCCAGCAGCGCCCCGACGGTCATCGTCAGGAGCCCCAGGGTCGCGACGACCAACACCCATTCGGGACTCATCAGGAGGGGACGCACGCGGCCGAGGAAGTAGACGCCCACCTTGACCATCGTCGCGGAGTGAAGGAACGCGGAGACGGGCGTCGGGGCGACCATGGCGTTCGGCAGCCAGAAGTGGAGCGGCACCTGTGCGGATTTGGCCGCCGCAGCGGCGACGATCAGGCCCAGTGCCGGCACGAACAGCCCCGACTCGCGGAGGGAGGCGCGCATCGCCTCGTCGTTCGCGATCATCGCCGTCAGATCGAAGGTCACGCCGCCGAGGGCGCCCCGCGCCGCCACCGCGAGCATGAGCAACCCCGCGAGCAGACACAGGCCACCGCCCACGGTGACGACCATGGCCATCCGTGCCGAGTAGCGCGACTCGCTGTCGTCTGTATAGTGGCCGATGAGCACGAACGAACAGAGGCTGGTCAGCTCCCAGAACAGGAAGATGAACACGAGATCGGAGGCGAGCGCGACGCCGAGTATCGAACCCATGAACGCCAGCAGTGCCGCGTAGTAGCGTGCTAACCCCTCCTCGCCGTGCATGTACGCCGCCGAGTAGACGAACACGAGGACGCCGATGCCGCTGGCGAGGAGTGCGAAGAGGAGCCCCCACCCATCGACGGTGAACTGGACCCCCACGTCGAGAGCGGGGACCCATGACGCCCCGACCGTGCCGTGACTATTGACCTCTGTCGCCAGCAGTCCGAAACTGGCCGCCGCGACGACGGCCCCCGCATAGCCAGTTCGTTCGCCGAGGACGCGGTACAGAAGCGGCGAGAGGACTGCGGCAACGAAGGGCAGCGCGACGGCAGTCGTAACGATTGGCAGGTCTGGGGCCATCAGTGATCGTCTCATTCGGCCGATACACCGCTGCCGGCATCCGTCGTGATCGGCCTCACCCTGACCATTCGATGCCTACTGCAAAACTCCTGTGGCTCGCACGGTGGCAGTGTTCAGATATGTATCGCAGTGATGCGGACCCGCAGTTCACTGAAAAAACCGAATAGCGCGAGAACGAACGACTCGTGGCTCGCAGCGATCATCGGCTAGCAACGGGTGATACCATCCTCGAAGAGGAGGATCGTGCCAAAATGGAAATAGTCCCGGGCGGATTCGAACCGCCGTCAATGGCTCCAAAGGCCATTATGATTGGCCACTACACCACGGGACTGCGATCGGTGGTTGCCCGTCCGCACTCAAGTAGGTTACTTTTCACCGATCTCTGCCGACAGCCGACCGCGACGCGTCCGGCGAATCGCCGAAGCTACGTGGGGCGCTCGCCGATCCCCTCGCATGGCCACCATCCTCGTCACGGGCAGTTGCGGCGGCGTCGGCAGCTGGACCGTCGATCACTTCGCTGACGCCGGCCACGAGGTCGTCGGCGTCGACCTGCGAACGCCGCCCGGAACCCGCGAGAACGTCGATTTCAAGGCGGCAGACCTGACCGACTACGGTGAGACGAAACAGTTGATCGAGGCCGCCGGCCCGGACGCCGTGGTCCACCTCGCGGCGATCCCGAACCCGGAGAGCCACGCCGGGTCGCGCGTCTTCGAGAACAACGTCGTCAGCACCTACAACGTCCTCGACGCCGCGGGCGCGGTTGGCGCGCGGATCGCGTGGGCGTCGAGCGAGAGCCTCTACGGCACGGTCTTCTCGGAAGCAGACTGGCTCCCCGACGCCTTCCCGATCGACGAGGAGACCCCGACCGAACCCGAGGACCCCTACGGGCTCTCGAAGGTCGTCGGCGAGGAGATCGCGGCGCGGGTCGCCCGCCGGTACGGCGTGTCCGCCGTCTCGCTGCGTGCGTCGTGGGTGACCTATCCCGGATCGGAGAAGACCCGCACCGCACGGGAGGGGTTCGACCCGGCGACCGCGGACCTGAGCGGGAACTGCTGGTCGTACGTCGATGTCCGCGATCTGATCGCCGCCGTCGAGGCCGCGATCGATCCTGACAGCTCGAAACCACCGATCGAGGGCCACGAGGCGGTGCTCGTCACTGCGGCGGAGAATTTCCTCGGGCGCGACACGGCCGCAACGATCGAGGCGGTCCATGGCGACCTCCCGGCCGACTGCGACATCGAGGGCGACGAGGTCGTCTTCGACTGCTCGAAGGCAAAGCGACTGTTCGGCTGGGAGCCGGAACACCCGTGGCGCGAGGCGGAGGACGCCGAGGTTACGGGACCCGGGTTCCTGTAGCCGGAACGGGAAAGAGAGGAGAGGCGAAGGAAGGAAAGACGCGAAAGCGAGAGTCAGTTCGCCCCGTCAGAAGGCTCGGAATCGGCGGCTTCGGAACCTCTACCGTCGGATGTCTGCGCCGAGTTCACATCGGCGCCGACCCACGCACCGTCGTCGTCGGTCGCGGCGGAGACATCGGCTGTCTCGTCAGTATCGATCGCTTCGTCGTCGCCGGCCACGCCGGCCGTCGTTTCTCCCTCGGTCTCCTCGTTCCCGTCACCGCCTTCGACCGCGAGCGTCGGCGGAGCGTAGGTGTACACGAACTCGTCGGTCACGGCGTGGTACGCGCCGGTCCCCGGGTCCTCGACGACGCCGGTGTCGTTGTCGATCGCGAAGTCGACCAGATCTCGGAGACTCGACGCCTCGGCCTCGGGACGGTTGTGGACCGACTCGGGGAGTCGGATCGCGGTGATCCACTCCGCGAACTCGGAGCGGTCGTCCCGGTACGAGAGGTACTCCCGCTCGGCCGGCGTGAGCGCGAGATCGACCTCGCGGCGGGCGTACGCCAGCCCGCTAGCCCCAGCAAGCCCCGCCAAGAACAGCACCGGTCCGCCCGTAGAACGGAGAGGTCCGTAGCTCTGCTCGACGGTGACCGGCTCGGTCTGTTCCGTCGTGTCCGATTGGAGTCCCGGCTCCGAGACGGTGTACGTATCGCCGCCGTGATCGAGCGTCATCTCGATGGTCCGCGCGTACGAGGTCGACTCGCCGTTGATCGTGCCCTCGACGGTCACCGCCGTCGTGACGAACGTCTCCGTCTCGCCGGGCGAGGCGCCGAGATCCGACTCTATCTCGCTCGCCGTCGCGTCGACCTCGGAGCTGTTGAGCGCGAACGACGCGGTCGCCGTCTCGCCCGGCTCGACGCCCGAGACCGTCTCGGTCGTCAGCGTCTCCCGCTCGTCCCAGTAGACGGTCCCGTCGTCGCTGCCGACGTTCTGTGTCACGAGCACCGACTCGAAGGAGATATCGATGTCGCTCGCGGCGTCGGCCGCGTAGCTCGTCTCCACGTCGACGTCGAGCACGGGTGCGACCCGCGTGAAGTACGTGTTCCGGCCGTCGAGTACCGTTCCGGTGTCGAACACCGAGTTCGGCTCCGTCACCTCAGCGGAGTGAACGTACTCCGACTCGACGGTCAGCGACGAGACAGTCCGCAATTCGGTCTCGGTCCCCGGATCGACGTGGGTCGTGTAGGCGAGCCCGCCCCCGACCGCGGCGGCGACGAGGCAGACTGCGAGGATCACGGTGAACTGTGCGTTCAGTACCGCTCGGAGGCGGAGTCGGGTTTCGCTAGGGGGAGTCTGGCTCATTCGGTCACCTGTAGATCTCGCGGAGGACGCGGCGGTACAGCGGCGGTTTGGCGCGCGATTCCCGGGAGCGTATTCGCGCGGGCTCGCCTCGGAGCAACAGCAGTCCGATCCCGACGATGCCGCCCCCGAGCAGCCCGTTGATCGCGACCAGCGGGGCCCACGGGTGGACTTCGTACAGCTCGTCGATCACGCCGGACGGCAACACGGCGAGATACCGGTGCTCGACGACGAACAGCCGGTAGTGCCCCGTCTCGTCAGGTGCGGTGAGCGTCACCGTCGTCGACGCCTCGCCCCGACTGCCGACGGCGACGCGCTGGGGGTCGACATCGACGCCCGGGCTCTGCGGGGTGACGTACGCGTACACCGGGACCAGCCCGGCGTTGGGGACGACGTACTCCAGCTGTTGGCTCGTCCCGCGCTCGATGACGGTCGGGTTCTCGGACTCGAACTCGGCGCTCACGACGCCGTACTCCTGGCTCCCGCCCGGAACGACCATCGCCGCGGTCGCCGTCGCCATCAACACTAACGCGAGCACGCCGACGATCGCGAACACCGAGGTGCCGTCGTCGCGGGAGCGGTCGCGCTCCCGCGTTTCGCGGCTCCCCCTGTCGAGGTACCAGTCGACCGCGTAGGCGACCGCCGAGAGCCCGAAGAAGATGTACGCGAGCCCCTGCGTGCCCTGTAGCGACCGGACGCCGAACGTGACCGCCAGCCACGTCTGGACGGAGTCGAGCGCCGACTGAAACCCCATCGCGACGGTCCCGAGGTGCGGGATGACGACCACGCCCCCGCCGACCGTGAGCGCCTTCGCAACGATGTCGGCCTCCTGCACGACGGGCTCGCCGCCGTCTTGATCGGTGAACGGGTTGTTGTCGCCGCGCGTGACGTACCCGCGTTCCGTCTCCTCGACGACGCGGTGAGTCGTCAGCCCGCCGCCCTCGATCTCTTGGGCGTCGAAAGTCACGACGTCGCCGACCCCGATTCCGCCCGCGATCGGGGCGGGGATCGCGATGAACCCGTCGCCCGGACTGAGCACGGGCTGCATGCTTCCGGTCTCGACGTAGCTCAGAAGCACCGGTTGTCCGAGGTACTGTCCGACGATCAACGAGGCGACGACGAGCACGGCCGCGACCTGCAGCGTTATCGAGAGGGTGCGTTTGAAGGACATGAGTTGTGTCTCAATGGTCGGACGGCGCAGTCGGTCGTCGCTCGGTTATCGTCGGTCGTCGATCAGTCGTCAATCCGAGAATGTCATCGATGCGTTATAAACTCGTGGTTCGGGGCAGCGCGGTGGGCTACGATGGGATGCCGTAGGGCGGGGTGCGGCGAGGGGCACCGAAGGGCAGTTCACTCCTCGAACGTCCCGGCCGCGAGCAGGATGAAGGGCCCGATGAACGCGAGACAGAACCCAAGCAGGTGAACGTACAGATTTACTACGCTGTCGGGTCCCGTCGGATCGCCGGGGAACCCGACAACCGGGTAGCCGACGACCAGAGCGACGCCGATGGCGAACAGGTCGCCGTAGCCGGGGTTCGAGATCGCCGCCCGAACCCCGTCTCGGAGCGCCCGTCGGATCCGGACCCCGGTGCTCGACGCGTACAGCAGACCGAGCAGGATCCCCGCAACCGCGGTCGCGAGTCCAGCGAGTCCGGGTTCGTCGAGACTCCCGGGCGAGACCGGCAGCGCCAGAAACGCCATCCAGCCGACGAGCGGGAAGAAGACCGCGGGGAGCGCGCGTATCGACGCCTCCGGAAAGAACCGTTCGCGGGCGTAGACTCCCAGTAGAAGCGGGAGCAGGCCGGCGAACGCCATGTTGATCCCGGAGAATCCAAAGCTGATCGCGTTCCGCGGGACGGCGAGGTTCAGTGCCGACAACACGACGGGAAAGGCGGCGAGGAACGTCGCGAGCGCGACCATGAAGAACCGCCGACACCCCGCCAACACCGCGAGCGCGTACCCGACACCGGCGAGGACGACGTACCCCGCTACGTTGCCGGCGAGGTGATCGACATCGAGGTGGACGTAGTGGGCGGTGAAGGCGGTCCGCACCGTCGGATCGGTGTACGCGAACGCGAGCGACCGCCGGGTTGATTCTGGCAGCGCGAAAACGGCGCCGAGAACCACGGGCACCGCCGCGAGCGCGAGCAGGTCGACGAGTCGGACCCCCGCGACCAACTCGCGGCGAAAGCCGGAGCCGTCGGCGTCCCGTTTCGCCGTGGTCCCGTCGCTCCGTGCGTTCGGAGAGGCCGTCACGCCCCGACCGTCTCGGACCAGCGGTTAAGAGCTGTCGGCGCGGTCGCCGTCACGATCGAGGCATCCGGCGAACGAGCGCGATTCCGGCGACGACGAGAACGACGAAAGCGAGCAGCCCTCCCAGCTCGACGAGGTCGATGGCGCCCGGCTCCTCGGTCGGTCCACCGACGGGCCCCTCTGCCGCTCCGTCACCGGTTTGCGCACCTTCGTCGGTTCCCGATCCCGTTCCGGCCCTCGTGCCCGCGTTGTCCGCCGACCCGTCGTCGCCCGCCGGGTCACCAACGAGCAGGGTTCCGGCGTCCGTCCCGGCAACCGCGAGATCGTACTCGCCAGCGGTCTCGAACACGCCCGAGAGCGCGACGGTCGCCGTCTCGTTCGGCGCCAGCGAGACCGTCTCGTTCGCGACCGGGTCGCCGTCGGCCGTCAGCGTCACCGTTCGCTCGCCCGCCGCGCCCCCGCCGTTCTCCACGGTCGCCCGGACGGTCGCCTCCTCTCCCGGCTCGATTGCCGGGGTGTCGAGAGCCGTCTCGGTCACGTCGAAGCGGGGGACGCGCTCCGCGACCGCGAACGTCGAGAACCCGTCGGTCGTCGCGCGGAAGTGCACGCGGTCCTCGGAGAGCCCCCGAATACGGACCACGTCCTCGTCGGCGACGCTGGCACCCTTTTCGGCCCAGTTGCCGGCGTCGGTCTGCCGGTAGAGCGTCACGTTCTTCGGGTCGATCCCGGCGTCGTCGAGCGTCTCCCGTGAGGCGCTGAACCGGATCGTCATCGCGTCGACCTCGTCGGGGTCGAAGTCGTGCTCGACGCCGAGGTACGCGATCGGCCGCGGGGTCGTCGGTGCGTCCAGCGCGCTTCCGTTCGCGAAGGGCTCCGGACTCCCGGCCGCGTTCACCTCGATGTGCTCGTTTCGGACGCCCGCTAAGTCGAGCCGGTCGAGGGTGACGTTCTCGCCGTCGAGGTGCATGCCGTCGGCCTCGAACCGGACCGTGTCGTCGTGGTCGATGTCGCTCGCGACGAACTCGCGGCGGTCGTCGCTCGGGGACGTGACCGTTATTGTCGGACCGCCGTCTCCGGTCGAGAAATCCGATGAAGATGGAACCGACTCGGGCTCCGCGACCTCCCCGCGGATCGAGAACTCGTCGGCGCCCAACTGTGTCCCGGCGACTTCGCCGCGCGCGTCGAGCGAGAGCCCGACCGCGACCGACTCGTTCGGCGCGAGCGTGACGTTGTTGTCCCGCCCCTCGAACGACTTGCCGTCGGCGGTGAACGTGACGTTCTCGCCGGGGTGGTCGATCCAGACGCGCGCATACTCGTCGGCGGTGTAGGTGATCTCGAAGACGCCGTCCGCCGCCGCGAGCGCGTCGGGGTTGACGCCCTCGAAGTCGGGCCCGAGGTTCGGGTTCGACGCGGAGATGTCGACCACGATCTCGTCGTCGTCATTTAAATAGGCGTAGTTCCCGTTCGGACCGTCGGCCGGCTGGACCGCGAGGTCGTCGTCCGCGAAGGTGTCGGCCGGGCCGTCGACCACCGCCGCGCCTGTGGTGAAGATGAGTGAGCCCGCGGCTACGAGCAGCAGGGCGAAGATCAGGGTGCGACGGGCGGTGGGCATGGGTCTGTGTCTACAGACTGTTATAGCTCAAAGGCCATGATTACGTGGTGCCTGAAACGACTGAAGGGGTTGCCTGTAACGGGATATCAGCCAGACAAACGTCGAGATCGTCGTCGGTTGACATCCTCCCCGCGCTGAAGCGCGAGGATTCCCACGGCACCGCACCGCTGGGTTGGGATGGTTGCGGTTTGTAGCGACCACATTGGGCGGCTACTGGCTGTGCCAATCAGCCGTTACTCCTATCCCGGCATGGGATTCGGAGATACTTTTGTTGACTGCACCCGATTCCGACACAGAAGGGGTGCCTTCTGCTTGGAACCGTCGAATCCCGATATTGTCCGATTGATTGGGCGGGCAGGCCGCCTCGGTTTATCGTTAAGACAACAAGCGGCTAATTAAATCCTTGCAATGTCGGATTCATCCCCGCGCTGAAGCGCGAGGCTTTCTCCTTGATTCTCCGTAAACGAACCAAAATGAAAAATGGCCGATCGACTCATCGCCGGTATCAAGGACGCCGTCGGCGAGCAGTGACAGTAGTGAGACCAGCCCGCTGCCGCAGTCCGAGCTTGATCAGGTCCGGCGGGACGCGTCGACGATCGCCAATCCGGAGCCGGAGATCCTGGAGTTCGCGCACTTCGGGCTGGGGGAGTACGACGCCGAGATATTGCAGGGGTACAAGCGCACGCTGATGGAGTGGGTCGGAGCAGTGCGGCGGAAGCAGGCGGTGTTGGAGGGCGGTGAAGCGGTGATCGAGCACTTCGCTTTGCACGCCGCCGAGATGGCTGGTGCGGAGGTGTGGAGAGAGGAAAAGACCGAGGCGGAAGCGCGGCTGAACACGCGGGAGGTACTGGCGTATCTGGTGCAGTAGTAATTACTCGGAACTGACCGCCGAGTGAGCAACGCGGGCCGCCGACATAATCGACGACACCGCGCGCTAACCTAGCCCGTCAGTCGTCTCCGGTAGCAACTGCGTTGATGGTGAGATCGACATCGTACTCTTCGTCTCGAATGGGGACACCGTGCGTGTCGATTTCTAGACCGCAGACGAGTGGAGCAGATCCGACACCGAGTTGTGACGACGGACTGCTCTCGGTGAGCAGATTTCCGGTATCGACGTTGTACATTGTGACCGACGGCACACCTTCGGTCGTCTCTTGGGTACTGTACACATTTACTGGTTGGGTGCCTTGGTTCCGGATGGCGAACAAGCCAGCTTCGTCGTGGGCAGCATCCTCACCGAAGCGGTAGACTGAGTCCGTCCCGAGGCCTTCTGGGTCCGTCGGATTTTCACTCGGATACCCGGACTCATCGTCACCGGGAATATTGAACACCAAAGTGCCGCCGTCAATCTCGGAGCGTTCACCGCCGCCGCGCTCGTTCAGCCTGAGGAACGCGTAGGCGTCGTCCGCAGTGTCGATGGTGACTGAACGCTCAGCGCTCACACTAGTGAACGCGCCCGTACCCACTGCAGCCGCACTACCCGTAGCCAATGCGCCCAGTCCGGCGATGAACTTGCGTCGGTTTGCCATAGTTGTGTAACCTCGTTGTCCGCACACGACCCGCGGGCCGTCGACGACGCGACATCCCGCGTCACCCGGGGTCGCTCTACTTCACCCATGGGGCCTATCCCATATCGTTATGAATTTGCAGAAACACTTCCGGGCGGGACTGAAGATCCGGTCGGAGGGTTCCGCCCGACCCTGAACCCCGATCCGATCGCTTCAGGCTCGACCTGCAATCCGCTCGAAACGTGTTCAGGCCCGTCCTGAACCGGCAATCGTTGCGATCTCAATGTTGTTCGATCTAATAGATCTGACAGACGCCGATTCGTATCTCGGCGTCTCCGACCCACCCAAACGCGTGTTTCTGCGGTTTTAGGGCGGTTTTTGAGGGAGAATAGCGCTCTTGTGCAAGCCGTTGTTTGAACGGCGAGACAGTTTAGCAGATTATCATAACCGCGGGATTTATGTTGGCGTGTTCATATGTGTCTGACAGAAATGGCGTCGGTACAGCAGATTGTGGAGGGGGGTACCGAACCGACGACGGAGGTGTCCGAGGACGAGCTGTTCGACGTGTTGTCCAATCAGCGCCGGCGGTTCGCGGTCCATCTGTTGAAGCGCGAGGCGGACGACTCGATCGCGATCGGCGACATGGCCGAGCAGATCGCCGCCTGGGAAAACGGGATCGAGACGGCGGAGATCACCGGCACCGAGCGCAAGCGCGTGTACACCGCGCTCCAGCAGTCGCACCTGCCGAAGATGGACAAGGCGGGCGTCGTCGACTTCAACAAGAACCGCGGTATCGTCGAGCCCATGCCCGCGATGACCGACGTGGACGTGTACATGGACGTGGTCGAGGGGAAGGAGATCCCGTGGAGCGACTACTACCTCGGCCTCTCGGGCGTCGCCGTCGCGCTCGTCGGCGCGGTGTGGCTCGGCGCGTGGCCGTTCGTCCTGTTGCCCGAGTTCGCGTGGACGGTCGCGATCGTCGTCCGCGTTCGCGTTCTCCGCGATCACGCACAAGTACTACACCGCGGAGATGAAGGTCGGCGAACCCGATGAACCGCCGGAACTGACGTAGGGAGCGGGGTTTCAGGCGGCGCATACGGGAGTTCCGGCGCCGTATAACCATAGGGTCAGAGCGCGTTGTGGAGGGTGAACGAACTGTGAGACGCCATCGCAAATGAAACGACGACACCTCATCCTGTTGCTCGGCGGGGCGAGCTCCGGTGCGATGAGCATCGGCACCGGCGCGTTCAGTAGCGTCGAGGCGAAGCGCGGCGTGGCGGTGAACGTCGTCGAGGACGAGAACGCGTATCTGGGGTTACAGCAGAACAGAACTGTAGTCCCGGTCGACAAGGACGCTAGTCCAGGTGAAGAAGGAAACGGCCGAAACGGCTTTCTCACGGTGACGAACCAGTTCACCGCACCACTCGCACTCGGCGTGACCCTCAATGGAGCGGAGGGTGATTTCGAAGGGATCGAGATCGATGTCGAAGACCCGATCGAGAAGGGAGAAGACCTGCGCGACGAGATCCCGGACGGAGACGGCGGGTTGGATCCCGGCCACTCGGCGTCGATCGGCGTTGATTTCGGTGATATCGATCTCGATAAGAATAATACTGGCACCGCTACGATCACACTCGGCTTTTACGGTAACGCAGGCGGGACGACGGTGGAACAGACTCGGAGGTTTACGGTCTCACCGATACGTGTCGATTTTAAAGAGAACAACGGAGTGGGGAGCGAAAGCAACGACAGCGGAGGCGGAGCAGTTCACATCTACGGGGAGTTTAGTGACCTTCCGGTGTACCTCAACGGTAACACAGAAAGTATCTCCATCACTTCCACCGATGGATCGGACGTTCTCCAACCGGGCAGGGCCGGTGGCGGAATTACCCGGCTGACGATCGGCGGGGTCGTATATACTCGGGAGGACAACGGTGACGCCGATGGCGATGGGGCCAGTGAGGACGACTAAGATCCAGCTACGTCGGTCTCGTTTATCCTGAGATTTTACTCTGGTCCCGATCGCGTCAAGTCGTCCTCGAGCCGTTCAGATGCCCTTATGTGTCTCCCGTACCGATCCCCACACATGGACGACCACTCCCACGAGCCCGATCCGGACAAACGCGTGACCTCTCCCATGCAAAGGTTCGGCAGCCGCGAGGTCGGCATCGGCGCGGCCGTGCTCCTCGTCGGTCTGCTCGTCGCGTACGTCATTCCGTTCCTGTTCACGTTCTGAGCGACGGCGTCGCTCGCGGTTTAATAGTCATCGAGAACAGCCGACAGCGACTCGCCTACCGCGGGTACCAGGCCAGCGGGTGATCGGCGGTGAGCTCCAAGCCCACCGATTCGTCGAGGTCGAACTCCTCGACGTGGTTGTGGAGGCAGTGGACGACGTCCCCGGACTCGAGTTCGACCCGGTAGATGAACGAGGGACCGACGTACTGCCGGGAGACGATGGTCCCGTCGGCCAGCTCGGCGCTCGCGGGGCTCGCCCGTAGGTCGTCGGGGCGCACGAGCACGTCGACTGGCGTCCCGTCGTAGACGGTGTCGTAGCCCTCCAGCGTGACGGCGTCGAACCGGCCGATTCCGGTCTCGACTTTCCCGTCGCGGAGGTGCCCTTCGAGGAACGACGCCCGCCCGAGGAAGGAGGCGACGAACTTCGACTCGGGGCGCTCGAACACCGATTCGGGGCGGCCGACCTGCTCGATCTGTCCCTCGTTCATCACGGCGACGCGGTCAGAGATGGAGAGCGCCTCCTCCTGGTCGTGGGTGACGGAAACCGCGGTGACGCCGGCCGCTTTCAGGATCTGGCGGACTTCCTCGCGCATCTCGACGCGGAGCCGCACGTCGAGGTTCGAGAACGGCTCGTCGAGGAGGAGCACGTCGGGCTCCGGCGCGAGCGACCGCGCGAGTGCGACGCGTTGTTTCTGCCCACCGGAGAGCTGGTCCGGCGTCTTCTCGCCGTGTTCGGGCAGATCGACGAGGTCGAGCATCTCGTCGACGCGGTCTGCGGTCGCGTCCGCGCCGTCGCCGAGCCCGAACGCGATGTTCTCCCGGACGGTGAGGTGGGGAAACAGCGCGAAGTTCTGGAAGACGATCCCGACATCGCGCTGTTCGGGGGGGACGAACGCACCGTCGCCGGAGACGGTCTCGTCGCCGAGCGTAATCTGTCCCTCGGTCGGTTCCTCTAACCCGGCAATGGTCCGGAGCGTCGTCGTCTTCCCGCAGCCGGACGGCCCGAGGAAGGTGAGCAACTCTCCCGGATTGACGTCGAGTGACACGCCGTCGACGGCGGTCTCCGGGCCGAATTCCTTCGTCACCCCCGACAGCGACAACACCGGATCCGGCGACGCGTCGGTGGCCGACTCGGTCGCGCCGGCGTGCGATTCGTTCGCTTCTGCGGGCGACTCGCTTGCGTCCCCAGCCGACTGTGTCGGTTTGACTGATTGCGTGTGAGCCATCGATGTGTCGAGCGCCGGACCGGCCGGCGTCCCGTAACTGAGACTATGTATTTTAGGAAAACCTAAAAGCGTATCGCTCGCTCCCCCTCGGCGATAACGTGAGGAGCGATGAGCGGCTCGGCTGGTTGTTGGTCGACGAAACCGATTCAGGCGAGTTCGCGGTCGATGACGCCCCGGAGCTCCCGGATCGTGTCGGCGTCGAACGCGGTCTCGTCGTCGCCGACTGAGAGCGAGAGCGCCCCGTCGGTCGTCACCTCACCGAGCCGGAGAACGGGTAGCTCGCCGGCGAGTTCGGCGACTGCCTCGGGGTCAGTCGTCTGGACGACGAGGCGGCCGGGCGTCTCCTCGAAGACGGCCACGCGGTCGGGGAGGGTCACGTCGGCGCCCGCCGCGTCAGTCACGAGTTCCGCGAGCGCGACGGCGAGCCCGCCGTCGCTCACGTCGTGGGTCGCGAACGTCGATTCGTGGCGGGCGACCGCTGCGAGCGACGCGACGCGGTCGGCAAGACTCTTGGTCTCCGTGTCCGGCAGCGTCGGGAACCGGTCTGTTCCCCCGGCCTGCGCGAGGTACTCGGAGCCGCCGAGCGCGCCGCCGTCGGCGCCGCCGGCGCCGATCAGTAGGAGTTCTGAGTCGCCCGCGCTGTCGGCGTCGAGGGCGGCAGGCGGCGCGTTGTACCCCTTTCTGGTGCCGATCAGCGCGAGGGTCGGCGTCGGCGGGATCGGCCCCTCGACGCTGTCGTTGTACAGCGAGACGTTGCCCCCGACCACCGGGGCGTCGAGGTCGGCGCAGGCGTCGGCGAGCCCGTCGACGATCCCTTTGAAGCCGCCGTACACCTCGGGCTTCTCCGGGTTGCCGCCGTTGAGGCAGTCGACTGCGGCCAGCGGGACCGCGCCCTTTGCGGCGAGGTTGGTCGCGTTTTCGAGGGCGACGGCGCGGGCGCCCTCGTAGGGGTCGGTCTCAGTCCAGTTCGGGTTCGCGCCCGACGAGAGCGCGAGACCGACGCCCTGATCGGCCGGGGCGAGGTCGGCCGCGTCGGTCGACGCTGTTTCTCGGATCGCCATGATTGCGGCGTCGTCGCCGGGTTTCATCGCGGTTCGAACACCGACCTCGTGGTCGTACTGGCGGTACACCCAGCGCTTGCTCGCGGTCGAGGGGGCCGAGACGACCGATTCGACCGCCTCGTCGAGGGACGGTTCGGGGTCCGGGAGGTCTCGGTCAGGCTGGGTCGGGGACTCGCTCGCGAGGTCGTTCATCGGGGCGCCGTCGGCGAGGTACTCGGCGTCCACGTCGACGACGACCTCGGACTCCGCGTCGGAGTCGTCCGCATCGTCCTCGCCCTTCCCGGCGCCCGCGAACTCGCAGACGTAGTTCCCGTCGGTCACCTCGCCGATGACGGAGCAGCCGAGGTCGAACCGCTCGGCGAGCGCCTCGACGCGCGCCACGTCCTCCGGCGCGACCTCGTAGCACATCCGCTCTTGGCTCTCGGCGAGCAGGATCTCCATCGCGTTCATGTTCGGCTCGCGCTGGTGGACGCTGTCGAGGTCGAGTCGGGCGCCGAGCCCGCCCTTCGCGACGAGTTCGGAGGAGGCGCCGCCGAGGCCCGCCGCGCCGAGGTCGCGGGCCGACAGGACCAGGTCCTCGTCGACCAGCGCCTCGTTGCACTCGATCAGCCGCTTTTCGGCGTAGGGGTCGCCCACCTGCACCGCGGGGCGGTCCTCGGTCTCGGCGTCCTCGGCGAGGTCCTCAGAGGCGAAGGAGGCGCCGCCGAGCCCGTCGCGACCGGTGCCGTTGCCGACGAGCATCAGGGTGTTGCCGGGCTCCTGTGCGGTCGCGGTCACGAGCCGGTCTTCGTTCGTGAGACCGACGCAGGCGACGTTGACGAGGGGGTTCCCCTCGTACCCGTCGTGGAAGGCGACGCTGCCGCCGACGGTGGGCACCCCGATGCAGTTGCCGTAGTGGGAGATGCCCTCCACGACGCCCTCGAAGAGGTACCGCGAGCGCTCGCGGTCGAAGCCGCCGAAGTACAGCGAGTCGAGTAGGGCGATCGGGTACGCGCCCATCGACATCGTGTCGCGGACGATGCCGCCGACCCCGGTGGCCGCGCCGTCGACCGGGTCGACGAAGGAGGGGTGGTTGTGGCTCTCGACGCCGAAGGTGACGTACTGATCGCCGTAATCGTCGGCGTCGCGCTCCGCCGCGGGCGTGTCCGCGGCGTCCGGCTCGGGCAGCGCGAGGACCGCCGCGTCGTCGCCGGGGCCGACGACGACTTGGTCGCCCTCGCTCTCGAACGCCGACAGCAGAGGCCGCGAGGAGCGGTACGCGCAGTGCTCGCTCCAGAGGTTCTCGAACAGCGCGACCTCGGCCGCCGTCGGTTCCCGGCCGAGCTCCGCGACGACGAGCTCGTGGTCCGGCTCGGACAGACTCATTCACTTACGTGGTTATCGAGCCGGTTCTAATGCTTTTCTATGTGCACGTTCGTGTGGTTCGACACGACATCGACGGCGACACGCCTTGCGGTGCTGTGCGGTGGCGCGCGCCTCCGAGCGGCCGACAGGTCGCGAGGAGCGCGTGCGAGGGACGCCGCGAGCGCCCCTCGGGCGCGAGCGGCGAGGCTGGGGAGGAGTGAGGTGCTGTGCGGTTGGCGGGCGGGTGGGACTCAAAGGGGCAGTCGCCGAGGACGGCGCAGGTGACGTAAGCAGCGTGGCGCTACGCGCCACGGGCAGCCGGCGGCTTTGCCGCCGGCGACACCGCAACGAGGGAGCGGTAGCGACCGAGTGAGGAGCACAGCGAGCGTGCGCCGTCCTCGGCGACTGGGGCTTTGGAGGTGGTCACCGTCGATCTGCCAGCAACCACGTATAAACGATCGATCGAGTACGTAGCGGAACTCACGACACGCCCGCTAACAACTTATAAAACCACAAGTGACACGCCGTAGATCACCAACGATCCGACCGCCCCGACGGCCAGCGATTTCGTGTTCAGCCGCACCGCGCGTCGGCGGTCCGCTTCGAGCGCCGCCTCATCTTGCACCCGGTTGGTCCCGTCACCGACGTCGAAGACGCCGATCCCCGCGAAGCCGACGCAGAACCGCTCGCGGTACTGGAAGTAGCCCATCGCGGCGCCGTACAGCGGGAACAGCGAGGCGATTAGCGTCCAGCGCGGCCACCCCATCGCGAGGATCACGGCGACGGTGACGACCGCGAGCAGCAGCGACCCGACGCCGAGGAGGAGCCGCCGTCGCTGTTGGGCCGGTCCGATGTTGCACACGCCCGGTTGGTACTCCATACGATATCGTCGGTGCGGGCCGACGAAAACACACCGAATTCGCGCGGGAATCAGGCTCTTCCCGGCGAGATGAGCGGGCGAGTCGCGGGCGACCGAGAGACGGCCACTCGATCGACGACCACGACGGCCCATTTATTACTGAACGGCTGAAACGAGCGTCCAAGAGACGCTATGACGGAAGGGTCACCTCGGGACAGGGAGTTACGACGGTACGAGACGATTCTCGATTCGCTCGATGACGCCGTCTACGCCGTCCGTCCCGACGGAACCATCGCGTACGTCAACGATCGGTATGCCGAGATGAAGGGCGTGAGTCGCGAGGCGCTGCTGGGGACGGATATCTACGACTGGGTCACGGAGGAAACCGCGGAGAAGGCCACACAGGTCCGCAACGAGATGGCCGCGGGCGATCGCGACGTCGGCATGGTCGAGTACGAGTTCCTCACGGCAGACGGGGAGCGATTCCCAGCGGAGATGCGCTTCAACAGGGTGACCGGCGAGGAAGGCGAGGAGCTGAACCGCGTCGGCGTCATCCGAGACGTCCGCGAGCGGAAGCGGCGCGAGGAGGCGCTCCGCCGCAAGAACGAACGGCTCGAGGAGTTCGCGAGCATCGTCTCGCACGACCTCCGGAACCCCCTCAACGTCGCGCAGGGGCGGCTGGACCTCGCCCGCGAGGAGTACGACTCCGAGCACCTGGAGGTCGTCGCCAACGCCCACGAGCGAATGGCGGCGCTCATCGACGACCTCCTGACGCTCGCCCGTGACGGCGAGGGCGTCGAGGAGACGGAGCGGGTTCCCCTCCGCGAACTCGCGGAGGTGTGCTGGGAGAGCGTCGAGACCGCAGCGGCCTCGCTCCGGATCGAGACCGACCGCGCGATCCGCGCGGACCGGAGCCGACTCAGACAGCTCGTCGAGAACCTCATGCGGAACAGCGTGGAACACGGTCGTTCGAGAGACGGCGATACCGTCTCTCGCGATGACGAAAACTCCGAGACGGAGTTTTCGAACCATTCCACGAGCAGCCGGGCAGAGCCCGGCGACGCGGTCGTGCACGCCGGCGAGGACGTCACGGTGACGGTCGGCGACGTCGAGGGGGGCTTCTACGTCGCCGACGACGGCCGGGGGATCCCCGAGAGCGACCGCGAGACGGTGTTCGAGACGGGGTACACCACGAGCGACGACGGGACCGGGTTCGGCCTCGAAATCGTCGAGGCCGTCGCGACGGCTCACGGCTGGGACGTGCGCGTCACCGACGCCGCGGGCGGCGGCGCCCGGTTCGAGTTCACCGGGGTCGACGTGCTCGACTGAGTCACGCTCGACCGAGTCGCCGTCACCCGACCCGTCACGCGTCCCTGCTTTCCGCGGTGGCAACCCTCAAAAGGGCTCCCGACGACGTTTCCGTGTGAAACGGATCCAACTCGGCAACACCGTCTTCGAGGGCGAAAACGACGTGTACCTGCTCGACGGCGAGACGACCGCGCTCGTCGACACCGGCGTCGCGCTCCCGGACGTACGCGGGGAGTTAGAGGCCGGTCTCGCCGAGTACGGGCTCGGGTTCGCCGACGTGGACGCAATCGCGCTCACCCACTGGCACCCCGACCACGCGGGACTGGCCGGCGAGATTCAGGCCGAAAGCGACGCGGACGTGTACGTCCACGAGGCGGACGCGTCGCTCGTCGACGGCAGCGATGCGCCGCTGTTCCTCGATCGCGACCTCCAGCGCGAGACGTTCGATCGGTGGGGGATGCCGGAGCCCGACCGAGAGCGGCTGACCGCCTTCTTCGACGCGGTGAGTGCCGACCTCAGCGGTCGGCCCGCCGACGTGACGACGTTCGGCGACGGCGACGTGATCGACGCCGGCGGCGTCGCCCTCGAAGCGATGCACCTGCCGGGCCACACCGCCGGGCTCACGGGGTTCGCCTTCGACCCGCGCGAGGTCCCCGACCACGAGTCGGTCGGCGGCGCAGACGCAACAGCAGAGCTGTTCGCGGGCGACGCACTCCTCCCGAAGTATACCCCGAACGTCGGCGGCGCGGACGTGCGCGTTGACGGGCCGTTAGCGGCATACGCCGAGAGCCTCGTGCGGATCATCGAGCGCGACTTCGACGCGGCCCACCCCGGCCACCGCGACCGGATCGACGACCCGAGCCGACGGGCCGCGACCATCCTCGACCACCACCGGCACCGGACTCGGCGGGTGCTCGACGTGCTCGCTGACGAGGGGCCCGCAACCGCGTGGGAGGTCTCTGCCGCGCTGTTCGGCGACCTCTCGGAGATCCACGTCCTCCACGGCCCCGGAGAGGCGTTCGCACACCTCGATCATCTCGCCGACGCTGGTATCATCGAACCCGACGGGACCGCCTATCGACTGATCGATCCGGAGCCGGATGTCGACGCGCTGTTTCCGACTACTCCCCTCGACGACGCGGTCGACGGCTCGGAGGCGTAGTCCGGGAAATTCGGGAAGCGAGCGTTCGGTCTCCTCCTCCCCACCGCCCTCCCCCGCCGAAAGCTATTCCTCCGGGACGGCGTATCCACGGACGTGAAGCGGGATACCCTGCTGGCGGTCGCCCTCGCCCTCCTCGCGGTCGTCGCGCTCGGCGTCGCCGCCGCGACGCTCGACTCGGCCGTCAGTCTCGGCGGCGGCGGGTTCGGCGGCGTCGAGGGCGACACGCCGAGCGCCGGCGATGGTCCGGGCGATCCCGGTTTCTCCCCGTCGCCCGGCGGCGATTTTGCCCTCGCGACGCAGCCGCTGTGCTACGAGTTCCTCCGCGAGCCGCCGGCGCTGTTAGTGCTCTTCGGGTCCCTCGTCGGGATCGCGGCGATCGTCTACCGTGACACGCGCTCGGCGCTCCCCGCCCTCGCGGCCGCCGGCGCGGTCGGCTTCCCGATCGGACTGATCTGGTGGGGATTGGCCACCTGCGGGTCGGTGTCGGACGAAAGCGAGTTCGAGTTGGGTATCGCCGGCTCCGACGAGGGGCTCATTCCCGAGGGCGCCGCCGGCGGTACGGGGGCCGGCGGGGGCGAGGGGGCGGCCTCGGCGCCGGAGCTCCTGTTCGCGCTCGTCGTGATCGCCGCCCTCGTCGCGAGCGTCGGAGTCCTCCTCCTCGCTGGCGGCGACGACGAGGCGACGCCGGGCTCCGGAGCCGCCGCCGAGAACGACCCCGACGAGCCGGAGCCCGACCTCGCCACCGTCGGGCGTACCGCCGGGCAAGCGGCCGATCGGATCGAGTCGTCGGACGCCGACAACGAGGTGTACCGGGCGTGGCGCGACATGACGGCGGTCCTCGACGTGGACCGGCCCGCGTCCTCGACGCCCGCCGAGTTCGCGGCCGCGGCGGTCGACGCCGGCGTCGACGAGGAGCCCGTCGAGACGCTCACCGAGGTGTTCGAGCGAGTTCGGTACGGCGGCGCGGACGCGACGGACGATCGTGAGCAGCGGGCGATTGCAGCGCTGCGTCAGATTGAGGAGCGGCATGGGGCCGGAGATAGTGAGAGCCACGGCGACTCGACACACTCCGGAGGGAAGCCGTAATGCGCCCCCTCGCGCTCGTCGGCGTCGCCGCGGTCGCGGTCGGGTTCGTCGCGGTCGTGAACCGCTCGATCGCGGCCGCGATCGACCCCTCCACCGTCGTCGTCACCCTCATCGGCGCGCTCGCCGTCGTGCAGGGGGTTCGATACGCGAACGAGCGCCGCGGCCGCGACCGGCGGGCCGCCGACCCCGGCGAGCCGGAGCGCCGGGCGCCCGCGACCGTGCCCGGGGCCGACCTCGACGAGCGGATCGGCCGAATGACCGCCGCGTCCCACGGAGGGTACGCCTCCCGCCGCGAGCTCCGCGAGCGAGTCCGCACCGTCGCGGTCGCGGCGGTCGCCCGGGACCGGAACTGCTCGACCGCGGCGGCCGAGCGAGCCGTCGAGGTGGGGACGTGGACCGACGACCCGACCGCGGCCGCGTTCCTCGCGAGCGACGCGTCGTACCCGATCGGGGTCCGACTTCGGGCCGGGATTCGGGGACGGTCACGGTACGGGTACGGGCTCCGCGCCGCGATCGACGCGATCGGGCGGCTCGACGATGACAATCCGGCGGAGGCGGCGCGATGAGCGCCGGAACCGCCGACGGCGACTCGCCCGACGATGACGCCGCGAACCGCGGGGGTGATCAGACCGAGCGCACGCCTCTCCGACGGTCCGAGACCGGACGGTGGGACGGGATCGCCGGGGTCGCCCTCGCGCTCGTCGGGGTCGGCGTCGTCGCCCGGCAGCCCGGGCTCGTGCTGACCGGGGCCGTCGGCGTGGGATACGCCGTCTACGCCCGGATCGGCGAGGCGCCCGAGGCGACGATCGAGGTCGAGCGGACCGTGAGCGACGACACCCCGGCACCGGGCGACGACGTGGTCGTCACGGTCCGGGCGCACAACGTCGGCGACGCTGCCCTCCCGGACCTCCGACTCGTCGACGGGGTGCCGCCCGGACTGGAGGTCGTCGACGGCCCGGCGCGGATCGGGACCGCGCTCCGGCCGGGGGCGACGGCGGTCTTCGAGTACACCGTCCGGGCGAGCCGCGGGGAACACGAGTGGGAGCCGATGCGCGGGATCACGCGAGACGCCGCCGGCTCTCAAGAGCGCACGACCGAACTCGCGGCACCGACCCGGATCGTCTGTACCCCGGAGCTCTCGGCGGGCGGCGACCTCCCCTTGCGAGGGTTGACGACGAAATATCACGGTCGCGTACCCACCGACGTGGGCGGCGCCGGCGTCGAGTTCCACGCCACCCGCGAGTACCGCCGCGGCGACCCCGTCAAGCGGATCGACTGGAACCGGCGGGCGCGGACGGGCGAGCTGGCGACGCTCGAACTCCGCGAGGAGCGCGCCGCGACCGTCGTGCTCCTGATCGACGCCCGCGAGTCGGCGTACGCCGCGAGCGAGCCCGACGCCGACACCGCCGTGGAGGCGAGCGTCGAGGCCGCCGGACAGGCGTTCACCGCGCTGCTCGACGGCGGGGACCGGGTCGGGATCGCGACGCTGGGTCCGCGCGACTGCTGGCTCTCGCCGGGAGCCGGCACGGCGCACGCCGCCCGCGGGCGCGAGACGCTGGCGACCGACCCCGCGCTGGCGCCGACGCCGGTCGAGGGGGGGTTCTACCAGTCGCTGTGGTTCCGGCGGTTCCGCCGGCGGCTTCCGGCCGACGCGCAGGTGCTCTTTTTCACCCCGCTCCTCGATGACTCCGCGGCGTCGCTCGCGCGCCGGATCGACGCCCACGGTCACCTCGTCACCGTCCTCTCGCCCGACGTGACCGCCGGCGACACGCCGGGAACGCGGCTGGTCGCGTTCGAGCGCCGCGAACGGCTCCGCGAACTGCGCGGGGCGGGGATCCGCACGACCGAGTGGGGAGACCGGTCCTTCCCCGTCGCGGTCGCGCGGGCCACCGGGAGGTGGTCGCGGTGAGTCGACGGGAGGTGACAACCGACGACGCCGAGTCGCACGATGCGGCCGACGACCGCGAGCGCGACGCCCGCCCGCCGACGCTCGCGGTCGTCGCGAGCCTCGTCGCCGGCGCGATCGCGGCGCTGTCCGCGTTCCTCGCCGCCCCGACCGGCGGGGCGCTCGTCGGGGTCGCAACGGTCGGCCTCCTCGCCGGGGCGCTCCGACAATCTCCCCGGATCCTCTCGTGGGCAGCCGGGATCGGTGTGATCGGGATCGCGCTCGCCGGGTACCTGCGCGGGGCGGTCGAGCCCCTGCTCGCGGCCGGGGTCGCGCTCGCGCTCGCGTGGGACCTCGCGGACCACGGGATCGCGCTCGGCGAGCAGGTGGGTCGCGAGGCGCGGACTCGCCGGAACGTCGCGGTCCACGCCGGGACGACCCTGCTCGCGGGCGGGCTCTCGGTCGCGGTCGTCTACGGCGTCTACTTGGCCGCCGCCGGCAACCAGCCCGTTGCCGCGCTCGCGCTGCTCCTGTTCGGGGCGGTGGCGCTGGCGTCGGCGGTGCGGTGAGCGTCAGCGGTGCGATGAGCGCCACCCCGCCGCCGATCGCGGGTCCTTTTGTATCCCCTCGCCGACGCTTCGGTATGCACACCGAAGCGACCGCAGCGACCGCAGCGACTGCGGCGACCGGATCGACCGCGCTCACCGCGCCGGTAGGGTGGTCGGCGTGACGGATCTGGTGACGTTCGGCGAGACGATGCTCCGGCTCTCGCCGCCGCGCGGCGAGCGGCTGGAGACCACCGAGACCCTCGACGTGCAGGCGGGCGGCGCGGAGAGCAACGTCGCGGTCGGCGCCGCGCGACTCGGCGCCGACGCCGTCTGGCTCTCGAAGCTCCCGGAGTCGCCGCTCGGGCGCCGAATCATCGGCGAGCTCCGAAGCCACGGCGTCCGGACGGGCGTGTCGTGGGCCGATCCCGAGGCGAGCCGGCTGGGGACGTACTACCTCGAACACGGCGGGGAGCCGCGCGGGACGAACGTGATCTACGACCGCGCGGACGCCGCGATCACGACGGTCACGCCCGCGGAGCTGCCGACCGGGGCGCTGGAGGCGGCCGAGTACTTCCACACGACCGGGATCACGCCCGCGCTCTCGGAGCGGGCCGCGGAGACGACGACGGCCCTGCTCCGCGCCGCGGGCGACGCCGGCGCGACGCGCTCGTTCGACCTCAACTACCGGGCGAAGCTCTGGGACCCCGAGACCGCTCGCGCCGCCTACGAGGACCTCTTCGAGCACGTCGACACCCTGTTCGTCCCCCGGCGGGACGCCCGCGAGGTACTGGACCGCGAGGGCGACGCGGTCGAGATCGCTCACGGGCTCGCGTCCGCGTTCGACTTCGAGACCGTGGTCGTCACCCGCGGCACGGAGGGCGCCGTCGCGCTCCGGAACGGCGAGGTGTACGAGCAGGGCGTCTTCGAGGCCGACACCTACGACGCGATCGGCACCGGCGACGCGTTCGTCGCCGGCTACCTCGCGAAGCGGATCGACGGGGGCGAGATGGCCGACTCGCTGGAGTGGGCCGCCGCGGCCGCCGCCCTGAAGCGCACCGTCGACGGCGACCTCGCGGTGATCACGCCCGGCGACGTCGAGAGCGTCGTCGACGGCGCGGGCGGGATCAACCGATAGGTCTCTTTATAAATAGCTGTGCGGTGGCGCACGCCTCCGAGTGGCCGACAGGCCACGAGGAGCGCGTGCGAGGGAGTCGCGAACGAAGTGAGCGACGAGGCTGGGGAGGCGTGAGGCTGCGGTTGCGGTGTGGGGCGGGACTCAAAGGGGCAGCCGCGACGACGAAGGTGGCCGCAGCAAGCACCGCAACGAGGGAGCGGTAGCGACCGAGTGAGGCGCGCAGCAAGGCCCCCGAGTCGTCGCGGCGGGGGCTTTAGAGGTGTTCGTCATCGATCCGCGGTCAGACGTTTATAAGCGAGCGGCTGGGGCTTTGGAGGCGTTCCTCGCTGATCCGCCGAGAGCAACGACCACTTATAACTGAGTACTCGCCAGAAAATCCCAGATTTGCCGGTTGCTTATGAAACGTCGTCGTCGAACACCCACGCTTCGATGACCCGCTCGACGTCGTCCTGCTGCCAGAGGATCTGCACGATACCCACCGAACCGAGGTTCACCCGTCTGGCCTCACCGTTGATCGCGTCGGTCGGTCCGATACCGTCGTCTAACTCCGCCCACGCGACGGTGTCCGTTGCACCCGATTCGTAGTCGACGCTGACGTTGGTGATGTACACGTCTCCTGCGGGGAGTTGACGCTCCCCACCGGTGTGTTCGATGTCCAACCGACTCGGGGCGTCGTCCGCTCCCTGATACGCGAACGCGAAACAGGCAATCTCGTCGCATGTCGTCGTCGTCAGTCGGTAATACCCGGCCGCTCCGAACCCGACCGCTGTCACACCACCGAGAAGGGCGGCTCGCCGCCGCAGTGACATAGCCGACCCACGTGGTACCGATACGTAGGCCTTTGGCCGCTCGTGTTCCGTTCCGAACACTCGTTTATAAACCCCTTATAGCCGCTCGCCGTCGTAGTACGCTTCCTCCACGCGCCGATCGAACAGCCGCGAGAGCAGCGCGGTCAGCGGTCCCTCGACGCCCTCGCCGTCGCCGTCGACCCCGATACCGTCCACCGTCTCGACCGGCCGGATCTCCCACGTCGAGTTGGTGAGAAAAACCTCGTCCGCCTCGCGCACCGCGTCCGGCGCGTACGTCCCCTCCTCGACCGGAATCCCCTCCGCCTCCGCGATCTCGATCACGGTGCGACGCGTCACGCCCGGGAGGATCGGCCCGTCGAGCGAGGGCGTCTTGAGTGCGGTGCCGTCGGCGAAGAAGAGGTTCGCGGTCGCCCCCTCGGCGACGTTGCCGTCCGGATCGAGCATCAGCGCCTCGTCGGCACCGGTCACGCGCAGTTCCAGCCGTGCGAGGATTCCGTTGAGGTAGTTGTGCGTCTTCGCGTCGGCCGGGAGCGCCCGCGAGGAGGGCTTTCGGGTCTTCGTCGTCTGGAGCGCGGCGGGGCCGTCGTGGACCGGTGTCGAGTCGACGCCGCCGCGGGCGAGGGGCTTCGCGATCACGACGACGGTGGGGTCGACCTCGGGCCGCGGGTCGAGCGTGCCGGGCTGGACCCCACGCGTGATAGAGAGCTTCACGTACGCCTCAGCGAGGTCGTTCGCGGCGAGCGTCTCGTCGATCCGGGCTTTCAGGTCGATCTCGGAGAGCCCGTGGTCGAGCCCGAGCGTCTCGCAGGTGTCCGCGAGTCGCGCGGCGTGGTCGTCCCACCGGAACACCTCGCCGCCGTACGCGCGCAGGGTCTCGAAGGCGGCGTCGCCGTAGGCGAACCCGCGGTCCTCGACGGAGACGGTCGCCTGCGAGGCGGGGACGATCTCGCCGTCGACGTGGTAGCGGAGTTCCTCGGCCGCGTCGTCCGCCCCGCCCGGGTCCTCACCCATCCTCGCACACCTCCACGAAGTTCCGCACCAATGCTTTCCCGCGCGGCGTCAGGATGCTTTCGGGGTGGAACTGCACGCCGATATGTGGCTTCTCGCGGTGGCGCACGCCCATCACGACCTCGCTCTCGTCCTCGGTGCGGGCGGTCTCGACGAGTTCGTCGGGGAGGTCCTCGCGCTCGACGCAGAGCGAGTGGTACCGGCCGACGCGGAGCCGATCGGGGAGCCCCGCGAACACGCCCTCGCCGTCGTGGGCGATCGTCGACGGCTTCCCGTGGACGACCTCGGGCGCGTGGCGCACCCGGCTCCCGCGACTCGCGCACAGCGCCTGGTGGCCGAGACAGACGCCGAACACGGGGCGGTCCAGCGCGAAGGCGTCGATCGAGACCCCGGCCTCTGCGGGGGTGCCCGGTCCCGGAGAGATGACGACGCCGTCGGGGTCGAGCGCGCGGATCCCGGCCAGATCGACCGCGTCGTTGCGCCGCACCGCGACCGCGCCGGCGACCTCGCCGACGTACTGGACGAGGTTGTACGCGAACGAGTCGTAGTTGTCGACGACGAGGACCCGCACGTCCGAGTCGCCGGCGCCGGGGCGCCAGCCGGCGTCGTCATCATCGCCGCCAACCCCCGTCATCGGTCGACTCCCTCCTCGACCGCCATCCCGCCGGCCGCGAGCGCCTCGTCGACCGCGGTCACGAGCGCCCGGGCCTTCGCGAGCGTCTCCTCGTACTCCGCGTCGGGCTCGGAGTCGTGGACGATTCCCGCGCCGACGCGCAGGTGGTACTCGGCCGCCCGCCGGACCAGCGTGCGGATGACGATGTTGAGCGTCGCCCGCCCGTCGAAACCGGCCGCGAGCATGGAGCCGGTGTAGGGGCCCCGCCGCGTCTCCTCCAACTCGTCGATGATCTCCATCGTCCGCGGCTTGGGCGCGCCCGTGATCGTCCCGCCGGGGAAACACGCCGCGACCGCGTCGGCGAGCCCCACGTCCGACCGCGCCTCCCCCTCGATCAGGCTCACGAGGTGCATCACCTCGCTGTACCGGTCCACCCGGCGGTACTCCGCCACGTCGACCGTGCCGAATCGGGAGACCTTCCCGAGGTCGTTGCGCTCCAAGTCGACGAGCATGGCGTGTTCCGCGCGCTCCTTCTCGTCGCCGGTCAGCTCCGCCTCCATGTCAGCGTCCGCCTCCGGCGTCTCCCCCCGCGGGCGGGTGCCAGCGATGGGCTCCGTGACGAGGCGAGCGCCGTGTTCACCCTCGTCGCGGTCGGCGCCCGCCTCCGCCGCGCCGCCGCTCGGAACGCGCTCTAAGAGTAGCTCCGGGCTCGCGCTCACGAGGTCGACGCCGGACGGGGCGTCGTCGCCGTCGTCGTTGTCGCCGTTATCGTCGTTATCGTCGGTGTCGTTGTCCCCCTCCGCACCCCCCTCCCGCGAGAACTCGATCAGCCCGGAGTACGGCGCCGGGTTCACCGTCCGAAGCGCGTCGTACGCCTCGACCGGATGGACCGCGGCCGGGGCACGCAGTCGCTGGGAGACGTTCGCTTGAAAGGTGTCGCCGTCGCGGATGGACGCCTTCACCCGACTGACCGCCTCGGCGTACCCTTCTCGACCCACGTCGCTCTCGAAGGTCGCGGTCGACGCGTCGGGGTCGGGTGCCGGCCCGACAGCGGGGTTGCCCGATTCGATCCGGTCAATCAGGTCGTCCGCCCGCGACGCCCCCTCGTCGAACAGCGCGTCGAGCGCGTCGCGGTCGGCGTCAGGATCGTCGAGCCCCTCGGGAACGCGCGGACAGGCCGTCACGCGGAGGGTGGAGGCGGCCGAGTCGCGCGAGTCATCGCCACCCGCGGAAACCGGACACTCCCACGCCGCCACGCGGTCGAAGACGCCGATCTGGAGCCGCGGGAGGCCTCGATCGTCGACCGCGCCGGGGCCCGCGGGCGCCGACTCCGGAAACGACTCCAGCTCGCGGGCGGCGTCGTACGAGAGCCAGCCGAACGCGCCGCAGGGGTACGGCACGTCGCAGTCGCCGCGTGCGAGCGCCTCGCCGTCGATAACCCCCTCCAACGCCGCGAGAGTGGGACTCGGGCGTCGGTAGTCGCCGCTCGACCGGCTACCCTCCGACGCGACCACCGCGTCCCCGGAGACGGTGAGCCGCTCGACCGGGTCGACGCCGAAGTACCCCCAGCCGGACTGGCCGCCGGTGGTCTCGTAGAAGAACCCGCCCGGGCCGTCGCGGGCGCGCCGGTAGGCCGCGAAGGGGTCGTCGACGGCGACCCGGCGCTCGACCGGAACTCGGGCGCCAGCGGGCGCCGCCGCGGCGACCTCGCGGAACCGGTCCCGGTCGGTGTGTACCCATCGCTGCATGCCTCTCGGTTCGCCGGGGCCGACGAAACAGTTGCGGTCGACGGGCTCAGAGACAGTTGCGGGCGGCGGTCTCAGAACTCGTTGGCGCGGTCGATCCACGTCGCGGCCCGTTTCTCGCCGACGCTCGCCCCTTCAGCGACCCCCTCGGCGTCGGCGGCCGCGAGGTCGTCGACGGTCTCGATCCCGATCTCGGCGAGTCGCTCCGCGTAGGCCGGCCCGATGCCCTTGAGTTCCTCGACGCCGACGCCCGTCTCGTCGTCGTCGTCGACCGCGATCTCCTCGTCGGCGATCCCCGCGGCCTCAGCCGGCTCGGCCGCCTCGGACGGGTCCTCAGCGGCCCCCTCCTCGTCGACCAGCGAGTCGGTCGAGGCCGCCGCCTCCGTGTCGGTAGCGACCGGCTCGTCACCGGCCGATTCGTCGTCCGCGGTCGCGTCGTCCGGCGCGTCCGTCGGTTCCGACTCCGGCTCTGGTTCCGACTCCGGTTCCGACTCCGGTTCCGGCTCGCGCTCGACGGTCACTTCCGGATCCGTCTCCTCGCGTTCGGCGGGACCGCTCCCGAACCCGAGCTTCTCTTTGATCTTCTGCAGTAGGGCCATCGACGGCAGATACGAACGTCGGGTATTTAAAAGCCGTCGCCGCCGGGACATGTTGCTGCTCGTCGCCGCCGATTTCCTTCGCCAATTCCCTTTTTCAGTCTCCGTCACCGACCGTTGGTATCCTCCAACCGAGCGTCAATATCCCCAACCGTCAATATCCCCAACCGTCGGTCGATATCCCCCATCGACCGCGTCCCGCCGGTTTATAAGGATCGCCGGCGCGTACCGGAGGTATGAACGCTCTCAACCCGGTGATGTGGTCGGTCCACGTCGGCTTTGCGGTGCTGTGGACCGGCGGCGTGTTGTTCGTCGCGCTGGCAGTGCTTCCCCCCGCCCTCCGCGGCGAGATCGACGGCAGCGCTCTCGGATCGATCGTCGACCGTCTCCGGTGGATCACCCGGATCGCCGCGGTCGCGTTTCTCGCCTCCGGCGGCCACATGGCGGGGACGCTCTACACGTTCGACTCGCTCACCGGCAGCGCCCGCGGACACCTCGTGTTGACGATGATCGCCCTGTGGTTCCTGATCACCGGCCTCGTCGAGGTCGGAAGCGGGAAGCTGACCAGCGGACTCGACGCCGGAAAGCTCCGCGAGCCCGCCCGCGACGCGAAGCCGTTCTTCTACGGTGCCGCCGGGCTCTCCGTCGCGCTCATTATCACGGCGGGCCTGCTCGCGAGCCCGACGCTGTTCTGACGCGCCCTCGGCTCGCCCGTTTCCGACACTCGCGTCACTCCTCCGTTTCCGACGCGCTACCGCCTCACTCCAACTCGGCCCGCAGCGCCGCGTTCATCGCCTCCACCGGCGCGTCGGCGCCGGTCCAGATTTCGAACGCCTCGACCCCTTGGAACAGTAGCATCCACGCCCCGTCGATCGTCGTCGCGCCCGCGGCGGCCGCCTCCCGCAGGAGTCGCGTCTCGATCGGCGCGTACACCGCGTCGAGCACGGCGAGGTCGCCGTGGAGGTGGTCCGCCGGAACGGGCGTCGCCTCCGGCTCGTCCATGCCCACGCTGGTGGCGTTGACCAGCACGTCGGCGCCGGCGATGCGGTCGCCGAGATCGTCGAGCCCCCCGCCGGTCGCGCCGGGGACCGCGTCGGCCAGGTCGACCGCCCGCTCCGCGGTGCGGTTCGCGACGTGGACCGTCGCGCCCGCGTCGGCCAGCGCGAACGCGGCGGCCCGCCCCGCGCCGCCCGCTCCGACGACGACCGCGTCCCGTCCCGCGAGTTCGATATCGTGATGAGAAAAAGCCCGTTTTACGCCCGCTGCGTCGGTGTTGTGGCCTCGTGGGCGGTCAGCGTCGCCGGCGCGGAGCGGCCCGAAGTCGACCGTGTTGACCGCGCCGATCCGCTCGGCGAGGGGCGCGGGATCCACCGCGTCCAACGCGTCCTGCTTGAACGGGACCGTGACGTTGAGCCCGGCGACCCCGAGCGCACCGGCCCCCCCGATCGCCGCGACGGCGTCGTCGGGGGCCGGCTCGAACGTCACGTAGCGCGCGTCGATCCCGAGCGTCCCGTAGCCGGCCTCGTGCATCGGCGGCGACAGCGAATGGCCGACCGGGTTCCCGATCAGTCCGTACACGTCCATGCCCGCTCACGCGACCGCGACCGACAAAAGAGGCGCGGTCGCTCTGGGCGACCGCGGGTGACAGAAACGACCCCGCCCTCACTTCCCGTCCGTCTCCCGATCCGCGTCGATCACGTCCTCCAGCGTTTCCGTACCCACGTCGCTCGCGAGCTTGACTCCCATAAGCGAGACCACGATACCGACGACGATGAACGCCGCGAGCTGCTGGACCGGACTCACGGCGAGGCCACCCACCTCGAACGGCTCGTGGATCGCCTCCTGCGCGAGGAAGTAGCCGGCGAATCCGCGGACAACCAAGGCAACGGCGGCGATGACAAACGGGAGGTTGAGGTACGGCGTTCGGATTCCCTCGCCGCGGATCAGCTCGTCGAGCAGTCGTCCGACCGCTGCGGTCACACCTGCGACCGCGAACCACGGGACCGCGGCGTATGTGAACTCGACCGCCTCGACCAGCGCCGGGGCGTCGCTCAGGGCCGACGCGGAGAGCACGCCGAAGAAGCCGCCGACCAGCGCGAGCCCGCCGGCGACGACGTACGTCACCACCGACACCTGACCGGCGTACAGCGCCTCGCGGATCCGTTCGGGCATCCCCGCGACGAACCGGTCGATCGCGAGGCCTTTATACAGGAGCGCGGCCCCGAGCAGCCCGGCGACGCCCGCGATCGCCTCGCCGGCGGAGAACCAGTAGAACAGCGCGGGCACCAACAGGAGCGCGACCCCGAACGGAACGAGAATCGTCGACCGGAGCTGCTCGTCGGCGAGGAACTGCTTGAGCAAGTAGTAGGTCGACTCGATATCGCGGGCCTGCCGGACCACCACGCGGTCGACCGAATCGACCGGGATCCGCGACTCCACGATCGGGAGCACCTGCTCGTCCTCGGCGGAGTCGACGACGACGATCGCGGCCCGGGGGTCGTATCGGTCCACGAGGTCGTCGAGTTGGGCGGCGATCGAGCGATCCGCGCCGACCGCGGTGTCGCTTTCGGCCGACACGACCGCGACGACCGCCTCCTCGCGCTCGTCGCGGAGGTCGCGAGCGACCCGCAGCGATTCGAGCAGACAGTTGACGCTGGCGTCCTCCGGGTCGCTGAGCCCGGCGTCGGTGACGAGCGAGCGGACCGCCTCCCAGCCGGCGACCGGCATCGGGACGTTGGTGGCCCGCCCGATCGCCCCGGAGCGGTCGATACAGATGACCAGCGTCGTCACATTTCGACTCTCGATCCGACCGGATAAAAAGCTCCCCGTCGCCGGAGAATCAGCGCGAACCTTCCCGCCTGTGGCACGTCCGGCTTACCGTAGCTCGACGTCCACGTCGCCGCCCTCGTTCGTGAACACGCTCGCGACGCCGCTGCCGGCCGCGAACGCGACGCGCTCGGCCCCGATACCGAGTCGCTCCGCGAGTCCCCGCTTGGGCGTGAACTCGTGGATCTCTGGTTCCGTGTCGATCAGCTCTTCGAGCCGGTCTTCAACGTCGTCTTCGGTGCCGAGCTCGTCGACGAGTCCGATCTCGGCGGCGTCGCTGCCGAGGTAGACCCGCGCTTCCGTCTCCCGGATCGCCTCCGGGTCCATGTCTCGGCCCTCGCTGACCGTCTCGACGAACTGCTCGTAGTAGCCGTCGATGATCCCCTGCAGGTACTCGCGTTCGTCCTCCTCGATCTCCCGCAGCGGGACGCCGGCGTCCTTGTACTCGCCGGCGGTGAACTGCTCGTAGGAGATCCCGAGCTTGTCGGCCAGTCCGGCCGCGTTCGGGCGGGAGCCGACGACGCCGATCGAGCCGACGAGGCTCGCGTCGCGCGCCCACAGCTCGTCGCAGCCGCTCGCGATCCAGTAGCCGCCGGACGCGCAGGTGTCGGTAGCGTACGCGAGCGTGGGGCCGTCGAAGTCGGCCGCCGCGCGCCGGATATCGTCGCTCGGGAGCACCTCGCCCCCCGGGGTATTGAGCTCGACGACGAGCGCCTCCACGTCCTCGTCCTCGTCGGCCGCCTCGATCTGCTCGACCACGTCGTCGGCGGTCGCCCCACCCGCTCTCGAAAGCGGGGACGGGCGGCCGGTGTCGCGCCGGATCGGTCCAGAAACCGTCACCTTCGCCGTGTTGTACTCCTCTGTCTCGCCGAACCGCCCGCGGGTGAGTCGAGCGACGAGCCGCTTGCCCGCCACTGTCGCCGTCGCGCCGATCACCGCAGCCGCGAGAAGATTCTTCCCGTTCGAGCGGGGGTTGCGCTCCATGCCTCCGATTAGGCGTGTGGTCGTTTTATGCTGTCGGAGACGAGCAAGTCGTCGCAGACCCACTCGTCGCAACGCCGATTCGGTACGTTGCGACCGGTGACCGTCAACGCTCCAAAGAGTGAATTTTTGTAGCCTTGTGATGACCGAAGCCACAAGGATGGCAGGGGACGAGGACGAAAATACGTTTGTTCAGTATGGTATCAATGACAAACCACCGCTCGGAAAGTCACTCTTTCTCGGTGTCCAGCACTATCTCACGATGGTGGGCGCGAACATCGCCGTGCCGCTTCTCCTCGCGGGTGCGATGGGAATGCCCGACGCGGTCGTTCCGCGTTTCGTCGGCACGTTCTTCGTCGTCTCGGGAATCGCGACACTCGCGCAGACGACGTTCGGCAACCGCTACCCGATCGTGCAGGGAGCGCCGTTCTCGATGCTCGCGCCCGCGCTCGCGGTCATCGGCGTCGTGACGGCGAACCCGCCGGAGGGTATCGTCGCCTGGCGGGCGGCGCTGCTCCAACTCCAAGGCGCGATCATCGTCGCCGCGCTCGCCGAGGTCGCGATCGGCTATCTCGGACTCGTCGGACGGTTGCGGAGATATCTCTCACCGGTCGTTATCGCGCCGGTCATCGTACTCATCGGCTTGTCACTGTTCAACTCGCCCGATATCGCGACAGCCAATCAGAACTGGTGGCTCGTCGGTCTGACGCTGGTCGCTATCGTTTTGTTCTCACAGTACCTCGGAGAGAGGTCAAACATCTTCCAGCTGTTTCCGGTCCTCCTCGGTATCGTCGTCGCATGGGCAATCGCTGCGGGCTTATCGGTCCTCGGGATCTTCGGGCCAGACACGCCCGGCTACATCGATCTGGCAAGCGTCGCGGCGGCCGAACCGGTCCATCCCATCTATCCGCTCCAGTGGGGTATGCCGAGCGTTACGCCCGCGTTCGTCATCGGTATGCTCGCCGGTGTCGCCGCTTCGATCGTCGAATCTATCGGTGATTACCATGCCGTCGCCCGTCTCTCCGGAATGGGTGCCCCCAGCAGCGAGCGCATGTCTCACGGCATCGGTATGGAAGGACTCATGAACGTCTTCTCCGGGGTGATGGGTACTGGCGGGTCGACCTCGTACTCCGAAAATATCGGTGCTATCGGTCTCACCGGTGTGGCCTCACGGTACGTCGTCCAAATCGGTGCCGCGCTCATGATTCTCGTCGGGTTCGTCGGCTATTTCGGCCAGCTCGTCGCCACGATTCCGAGCCCGATCATCGGTGGTCTCTACATCGCAATGTTCGCCCAAATCGTCGGCGTCGGTCTCTCAAACCTCAAGTACGTCGACCTCGACTCGTCGCGAAATATCTTCATCATCGGAATCTCGCTCTTCTCCGGGCTGGCCATCCCGGAGTACATGCGGAGCGTCGGGAGCGCGAGCGCCTTTCAACAGGGACTGGCCGACAGCTTCCTCGTCGGCCCGCTTCTGGGTGCCGACGTCGCCGCAAACACCATCTACGTCATCGGGTCGACGGGTATGGCCGTCGGAGGGATCGTCGCGATTTTCCTCGATAACTCGATCGCCGGGACGGCTACGGAACGTGGACTCACCGCGTGGGAGGAAGCGGCCGAAGAGGATGCGGATTTCACGTCCGCTTACGAGCGTTTTTTCGGATAAAACGTTCCTCAATAAACAATTCGGTGACCCGCGGAGCCGATGCTGGGTGCCTCGCGAAAGAACCGCAGAAATGCCGCTTCGACCGAACTACAGCAGACCGGTCTTCTGGAGCTTCATCAGGTCCTCGGTGTCGAGCGTCTCGCCCTCCTTGAACTTCTGATAGATCTCCTCGGCCTCTTCCTTCTCTTCCTCGCGCTTCTCGGCGCGCTCGTCCTTGCGCTCCTTCTCTTCCTCCTTGTCGAGCTCGCGCAGGCGCTTCTGAACGCGAACGAAGTCCTCGTGATGCTGGTCGGCGGCCTCCTGGGCCTCGACGAACAGCTCGTGCATCTCGTCGGCCTCGTCGCGGATGTCGTCGGCCTCGCGGTAGGCCTCGATCATCTGGTTGTGGTGCTCCTGAGCCTTGTCGGCGAGCTCCGTCACCTTCTGGTGGTGCTGGGACGCCTCGGAGCGGACCTCCTCGGCCTCCTCGACGAGCTCGTCGAGCTCGCTGGTGTCGTCGACTTTCTCCTTCTTCTCGGCGAGCTTCTCTCGCTTCTCGTCGATCTTCTCGATAAGCTCACGCTCGTCCTCGGCGTCGAGGACCTCCGTCTGCTGACGGAACTCCAGGTCCTCGATCTCCTCTTTGAGCTCCTCGATGGACTTGCCGGAGCCGAGCTCCATGTCCTGTTTGAGCTCCTCAACCTCGTCGAACAGCTCGTTGGCATCGGCGTTGAGCTCGTTCCGCTTGTCCTTGTGCTCTTGGACCTGCTCGTTGAGCTCGTCGCGCTTCTCGCGGTGTTCTTGGGCCTCATCGACCTTCTCGCGGGTCTTCGCGTTGAGGTCGTCGCGGTTGGATGCGCGCTCGGAGGCCATCTGGTTCAGCTCGTTCCGTCGGTCGCGCAGCTGCCCGGCGCGTTTAATGAGCTGACCCTTCGATCCGTTCTCAAGATCGTCCTCAGAAAGGTCCACGTTGTCCGCCTCGTCCATCGCCTCGATATCGTACTGTTCGATGACTTCTTCTTTCGTTACCATTTTTTATCTCTCCATCACCGCTCCGGCGGTGGCAAGTGCTCGCTGTCGTGCGTCAAGCCGTACATAAGAGCTCCCGTTCATTTCAGCGTGCGATCCCACCAGCGCCGGAGGCGTTCTGGTACCAGATCCTACCGCAGGCCGACATATAAATACTTCGGTGATTCGGGTGTAAACCGATAGCACGGACCGCATACCGCCCGATCCGTGGTGAGTGATCACACACGATCATACACAGACACACGCACACACCGACACACATCGCTACGTATCAGTCGTTTTCCCCGCGCTCGCCGCCTACGACCTGCCGCTTACGACCTGCCGCCTACGACCTGCCGCTTACGACCTGCCGCCTACGACCTGCCGCCTACGATCTACCCCCTACGACCTGCCTACGGCGTGCCGTCTCCGACCTCGTACGAGAGCACGATTCCGTCGTCGAGCCGCTCGGTATCGACCAGATCGAGCCGCGGGAACGCTTCGGTGAACCCCTCACCGTCGGCGAGCGTCGGCGCGTCACGCCCCCCGATCACCATCGACCCCACATACACGTGAAGCTCGTCGACGAGTCCTGCCGCGAAACACGAGTAGATGACTTCACCGCCGCCCTCGACCATCAGCCGGTCGATGCCCCGCTCTGCCAGCGCGTGGATTCCCGCCACGAGGTCGACGTGGTCCCCGTCGCTCTCGCTCTCACGTTCGGTCCCGCTTCCGCCCTCGACCACGACGACCTCGGCACCGGCGGCCGCAAGCGCCTCGCGTCGCTCGGGGGGCGCCGACGCGGAGACGAGCAGGTAGGTCGTCGCCGCGTCGTCGAGGATCCGGGCGTCGGTCGGCGTCCGTCCGGTCGAGTCGACGACGACGCGGGCGGGGTTGCCCGGGCGGCCGTTCCGGAGCCGTTCGACGCGTCGGTCCTCCTCGTCGAGCGTGAGGTGCGGGTCGTCCGCGAGGACGGTTCCAACCCCGACTAACACCGCGTCCGCGGCCGCCCTGACGCGGTCGACTCGGTCGAAATCCTCCGGTCCCGAGATCCGGAGCTGCTCCCGGCGCCGCGTTGCGAGTTTCCCGTCGACGCTCTGGGCCGCGTTGACGACGACGTGCATACGCGAGGGTCGCGCGGGCGAGGAATGGTCGTTTCGGTCGACTTCCGGGTCTGCCCCTCACTCGGTCGCCCACAGCCCCGCCGCCGCGACCGCCGCCAGCGCGAGCGCCCCGGCGAGCAGCCCGAACGCGGGTCGGAACCCGGACGCGTCGGCGATCGCCCCCACCGTCGCGGGAGCAAGCGCGCCGGCACCCATCAACAGGGTGCGGACGACGCCGAGCCCGCCACCAGCGAGTCGCTCGGGGAGCGCCTCGATCAGGTACACGCCGCGGACCGGGCGGAACCCGTGAGAACCGAGCCCGAACGCGACGACGAGAGCGCCGAGAACGATCGGTCCCGCCCCTGTTTCCCCTCTTGCGAGCGCGACGACGCCGACGAGAGCCGCCGCCGCGAGCGCGAGCGCAGCAACCATCACGGGGAAGCGGCCGAATCGGTCGGAGAGGTCGCCGGAGACGAGTTGGACGAAGGTGACCGCGAACAGCGCGGAGTACAGCAGATTTGCGGTCGCGGTCGACAGCCCGGCCGCTTGCGAGAGATACAGCGGGAGGAAGGCGACGGCCCCGTTGTACGCGAACGAGAAGGCGATCGTCACGATCACGAACGCCGCGAGTCGTCGGTCCTCGAACAACGCGAGGTAGTCGCTCGCGCCCGGCTCCGACCCCTCTCGCTCCGGGCCGCGGTCGGCGTCAGCCGGGAGCCGACCCGGAACGCGGAGGGCAAAGGCTCCCGCAAGCGCGAGCGCGATGACGCCCGTGACGACGAACAGGCCGCGCCAGTCAGCGCCCGGGAGCCGAGAGAGGAACCCGGCGAGCGCGGGCGGCGCGGCGACGAAGAGGGTGACCGCCGCGGGCGCGGCCACCCCGCCGAGCGCGCCGACGGTGTCGTGGGCGCCGAGCGCGCGCCCGGTCCGAACCGGGTACACCCGCGAGAGCAGCCGTATTGCGACCGTTTTGTGCGCGCCCGTCCCCGCGCCGATCACGAGCATCGCCCCCGCCAGCACCGCGAAGGGGGTGTCAAAGAGCAACGCGAGGGAACCGACACCGGCCACGACCGCGCCCAACGCGATCACCCGAACGGCCCCGACGCGGTCGGCGATCGCTCCGCTCGGGAACTGCAGGAGGGCATAGACGGCCATGAAACCCGAGAACGCGGCTCCGACGGCGGCGTTGCTCACCCCGTAGCTCGCCTGCAGGGGCTCGAACAGCGGCGGGAACGCGTACCGAACGAACTTCCCGAGAAACCAGATCAGCGACGTGAGCACGAGTACGTCGTACTCCCTGATCCGGCCGAGGGTCATCGCCCGTTGGTACCTCGGTCACGCTTATAAACGGCCGGGACCGCTCGGTCGCTTCCGGTCGTCGATCGGCAGGTATCCGGTGACAGGACGACTTATAAACGAATACTGCGGCGGCGCGTGCCGCCGAGCGCCCGAAGGGCGCGAGGTGCACGCGCGAGGGAGTCGCTGGCGGCAGAAGCCGCCAGCGACAGGGCGAGAGCGAAGCTCTCGCTTGCAACCGGACGTAGTCCGGTGACAGCGTGGCGCGTAGCGCCACGGGCAGCCGGCGGCGAAGCCGCCGGCGACGAGGCTGGGGAGGCCTGAGGCTGCGGTGCTGTGCGGTTGGGGTGGGACTCAAAGGGGCAGTCGCGATTTCCGCGAGCGTAGCGAGCGGAAAGACGGGAGACGAAGTCTCCCGGAAGGACGAAGCTCGACGACGTAAGCACTGCAGGGAGCGAACGAAGTGAGCGACCGAAGGGCGCAACGAGTCGCACGAGTCGTCGCGGCTGGGGCTTTGGCGGTGTTCACCGCGGAGTCGTCGATCACGTACTACCGAGCGGCTGGGGCTTTGGCGGTGTTCACCGCGGAGTCGTCGATCACGTACTACCGAGCGGCTGGGGCTTTGGCGGTGTTCACCGCGGAGTCATCGATCACGTACTACCGAGCGGCTGGGGCTTTGGAGGTCTTCACCGCAGAGTCGCCGTCACCCATTTATAAATCTCTCACCGACGGGGCCGACACCGTTTTCTCGTCGACCGGCGATCCACGGACCGTGTCCGATCCAACCGCTCACCACGTCGGAATCACCGTCGCCGATCTGGACCGCGCCGTCGACTTCTACACCGAGACGTTCGGCCTCGACCGTCTCTCGGAGTTCGCGGTCGGCGGCGACGCCTTCGCTGAGGCGGTCGCCGTCGAGGACGCGTCGGCCGAGTTCGCACACCTCGACGCCGACGGCGCGATCGTCGAACTCGTCGCGTACGATCCGACCGGCGAGTCGGGAGACGTCCCCGAACTGAACCGGCCCGGCGCGACCCACCTCGGACTGTCCGTCGACGACGTGGAGGCGTTCTACGCCGACCTCGCTGACGACGTGGAGACGCTGAGCCCGCCGCGAACGACCGAAAGCGGGACGACGATCCTGTTCGTCAGGGACCCGGAGGGGAACCTGATCGAAGTGCTGGACGCCTAACCGGCGCAGGAGCGCCCGGCCGCGCGTCCGGAGAGAACCGATCCGTACCGACCGATCGCCGAGACCGAATCCGGTACGCCGGGTTTTACCTCGACACGAAACGACCCGAGACCATGCAGACGGACCTCCCGCTGGCCGCGGTCTGTGGGCTCTTGATCGCGATCGGCGTCTACGCGTTCCTCACTCCCGACCCGTTCGTCGCGACCGGGACGGCAACGGTGTACGCCGCGGCGAGCTACTTCTACCTCGCGTTCGACACGGCGCTGCTCGGGAGCACCTTCCAGTTCTCCGACTGGCCGGACAGAGCCGGCTACGCAGTCGGCCTGTTCGGGCTGAGCGTCAGCCCACTGGCGGTCGCGGGCTCCTACGCACAACCAGACGCCACGACGCTGCCGTTCGTGATCCTCTTTCTCGGCGCGATCGCGTTCCTGCACCTCGCCGCACAGGCGGACCGTCAGACCGAAATCGCCTGATCGGCACTGCGGTTTCTCGCTTACTTCACCTTCGTCCCCGGCCCGGCGTCCTCGTAGGTGGTGAGGAGGTCGGCCTCCTCGCCGGCGGCGAGCACCATCCCGTTCGACTCGACGCCGAACAGCTCCGCCTTCTCCATGTTCGCGAGCACGACGACCTTCGTTCCGGGCAGGTCGTCCACGTCGTGGAGTTGTTTGAGCCCCGCGACGATCGTCCGGGTCTCCGCGCCGAGGTCGACGCGGAGCTTCAGGAGGTCGTCGGCGCCCTCGATACCCTCCGCCTCCTCGATCCGGCCGATCCGGATGTCCAGTTCCTGGAAGTCGTCGAAGCTGATGCGGTCGTCGCTGAGGGGTTCGATGTCGGTCATGTCGGGTTCGTCAGTGGTGTCGTCGTCCGCTTCGTCGCTGCCGTCGTCCGCCTCGCCGTCGTCGCCGCTCTCCTCGTCCGCTTCGTCGCCGTCCTCCGCCTCGGCGGCGCGCGCCTCCAGCTTCTCGTTGAGCGCCTCGACGCGCTCGTCTTCGATCTGCTCGAACAGCTCCGTCGGCTCCGCGAGGTCGCCGGCGGGGCCCTCGCGGGCCGCCTCGACGGTGGTCTCGTGGACCGAGCCGTCCTCGCCGAGCTGGTCCCAGAGACGCTCGGTCTTCTCGGGTGCGATGGGCTCGAACAGGACCGCGATCGCCTTCGCGATCGCGACGCAGTCGTGGATGACCTGCGCGGCCTCCTCGGGGTCGTCGTCCACGAGCTTCCACGGCTCGCTGCGCTGGATGTACTCGTTGCCGAACCGGGCGAGGTCGGTGACGGCGTCGCCGACCGCGCGCACGGAGTAGTCGTTGACGGCGGCCTCGAAGTCGGCGATCGCCTCCTCGATCCGCTCGGCGACCTCGTCGCTCGTCGCGTCCGCGATGGGCGCGTCGTCGTAGTTGCGGTGGGCGAAGAGCAGCGAGCGGTAGAGGAAGTTGCCGACGGTCCCCACCAGCTCGGTGTTGACGCGGTCGCGGAACTTCTCCCACGAGAAGTCCACGTCCTGCTGGAACCCGCCGTTGGTCGCGAGGTAGTAGCGCAGCGGGTCGGGATGGAACCCCTCGTCGAGGTACTCGTCGGCCCAGACCGCGCGGTCGCGGCTCGTGGAGAAGCCCTTGCCGCCGAGGGTGACGAAGCCGCTCGCCATCACGGCGCGCGGCTCGGTGTGGTCGGTCGCCTCCAGCATCGCGGGCCAGAAGATCGTGTGATGTTGAATGATGTCGCGGCCGATCACGTGGACGATCTCGCCGCCCTCGGGGTGCGCGTCGCTCGCGCCCTCCTTCCACGCGGCCTCCCAGTCGAAGGCGTCGGCGCCGACGCGCTCGGTGTACTGCTTCGTCGAGGAGATATACTCGATCGGGGCGTCGACCCAGACGTATAAGACGAGGTCCTGCGGGTTTTCGCCGGGGTAGTCGATCCCCCAGTCCATGTCGCGGGTGATACACCAGTCTTGGAGCCCCTGCTCGATCCACTCGCGGGGCTGGTTCCGGGCGTTCGAGGTCCCCTCCAGCCGATCGAGGAAGCCGGAGAGGTACTCGGAGAACGCGGAGACTTCGAAGAACTGGTGGGTGCGCTCGCGGTACTCGGCGGGGTTGCCGGTGATCGTCGATTCGGGGTCCTCGACCTCGCCGGGTTCGAGGTGGCGCTGGCACCCCTCGTCGCACTCGTCGCCGCGGGCGTGTGCACCGCAGTAGGGGCAGGTCCCCTCGACGTACCGGTCCGGGAGGAACTGGTCGTCGACGGGGTCGTACGCGACCATGATCTCCTTCTCGTAGAGGTGGCCGCCCTCGTCGAGGTCACGGACGAGCTGTTGGGTCACCGCCGTGTTCGTCTCGTCGTGGGTGTGGCCGTAGTTGTCGAACTCGACGTTGAACTTCGGGAACGTCGCGGCGTACTGCTCGTGCCAGTCGAGCGCGAACTGCTCGGGGGAGACCCCCTCCTGCTCGGCGTTGACCGCGACGGGGGTGCCGTGCATGTCGGAGCCGGAGACGAACGCGGTCTCCTGCCCGAGTCGTTCGAGCGCGCGCCGGTACACGTCGCCGCCGACGTAGGTGCGGAGGTGGCCGATGTGGAGGTCGCCGTTGGCGTACGGCAGTCCACAGGTCACCACCGCCGGATCGTCGGTGGGGAAGTCGTCGTGGCTCATGTGGTGTGTATCGAAGTGTCGTGGATACGGGCCTAAAGCCCGCTGGTTCGGGGCCGTCGGGGGCCGCGCTCAGACCAGCCCGCGAACGATTCGGGCCGCGTCCGCGGCGGTCGGCGCGAGCACGTAGACGATCGGCTCGACGCCGACCGCGCCCGTCTGGTAGAGGACGAGGGTGTCGCTGTCGGCGCTGTCGCCGCCCGAGCGCTCCGCGTCGGCGACCGCATCGACGACCGCCTCCCGGGTCGGTCGCTCGGGGTCGAACTCCACCGTCGGATGGTCGGTGGCGAGCGCCTCGACGGTTCCGGGGGCGTACCGCACGTTCACCGCGCCGCGAGCGGTCGCGCCCGCCTCACGCGCGGCGAGCAGGACCGTCGCGACGTGCTCGCTCACGCCGAACTCGGGCTCGCCCGGGACCATCGCCCGTCCCTTCACGTCGACGAGGCGACCGGGCACGGCCGCCACGTCGTCGACCGTCCGCGCGTCGTCGAGACACTCGGCGACGTTGGCACCGACGTTCGGGATGAGCCCGGCGAACCCGGAGGCGTTCGTCAGGGTGCGGAGCCCGCGCCGGACCGAGGAGAGGACGCGCTCGCGCTCGCGGAGCCCGCTGTCCGGGTCGTGAACGGCGAACTCCACCTCGGCGTCGGCGAGCGCGGGCATCGCCTCCTCGTGGAGGTCCGCGAGGAGGTCGCCCTCCTCCAACCGGCGGATCAGCACCTCGATCTCGGCGAGGGCTGCGACCGGTGTCATCTCCCCCGTCGCGAGCCCCTCGCCCACGCGCTCGACGAGTTCGCGAACGCGCTCATCGGCGACGATCCGGTCGTGGCGGGCCACGTCGCCGTGGGCGTACTTCGAGACCGCGGACTGCGAGATGCCGAGCGCGTCGGCGACCTCGTGCTGGGTGAAGCCGCGCTCGCGGAGGTCCTCCGCCAGCATCGAGCGCACCGTCGGGAGGAACTCGTCGACGACGACCTCCTCGATGAACCTCACGACTCGTGCTCCGCCGCCTGGTTCTCGTCACTGTGAAACTCCGGATCGGAGCCGATTCGGGAGGCCTGCGGGCCGTCCTGGTCCTGATACTTCGAGCCGCGTTCGACGCCATACGGGCGTTTTGCGGGCGATTTGAGCTCCGTGAAGATGAGCTGTGAGACGCGCATCCCGGGCGTGAGCGCGACGGGCGCGGTGCCGAGGTTCGACAGTTCGAGCGTGATCTGCCCCTTGTACCCCGGATCGACGATCCCCGCGGTGGCGTGGATGACGATCGCGAGCCGCCCGAGCGAGGACCGGCCTTGCACGGTCGCGAGCAGGTCCGGCGGGATCTCGACGCGCTCCGTGGTGGTCCCGAGCACGAAGTCGCCCGGGTGGAGGATGAACTCCTCGCCCTCGGGGACGCGCGTCTCCGTGACGTAGTCGCCGACCTCGTCGGCCTCGGTTGGGTGGATACAGGGAATGTTCGTGCGCTGGAACTCCAGGAAGCGCTCGCCGAGCCGCAGGTCGACGCTCGCGGGCTGGACCTGCTGGTCGACGTCGTCGAGGGGTTCGACGACGAGGTCCCCCTCCGCGAGGCGGTCGAGGATGTCCGCGTCCGACAGGATCATGTCGGGAGAGGGACCCCGACCGGGTTAAAAACTCTCGAATTCGGGGGCGTCCCTCACACCGCTGCGAGCAGGAGCCCGAACACCGCGAGGACGCCCGCGACTGTCCCCGCGATCCCTCGGTCGAGGTCGTGGTAGGCTTCCAGCCCGCCGACGACCACGACCCACTGGACCGAGATCACGACCGCGGAGGCCACCAGAAGCGGCCCCTGCATCGTCGAGATGGCCGCGACGATCTCGGTCGCGATCGACTCCATCGTGGTCCCCTCGACCGTCGTCGTCGCGAGCACGTACCAGATCGCGCCGAGCCCGGCGACCAGCCGAGCCACCTCCGCGGCGATCGCCCACGCCGCGATGGCGAACGAGTCGCCGAGAGAGCCGGATCCCCCAGCGAGGCGCGCCCCGCCGTGGAGCGCGAGCGCGAAGATCGCCCACCAGATCGGCACGCCGATCAGCGCGTAGCCGACGTACTCGCCCGACGCGCTCCGCAGCTCCTCGCCGACATCCACGTCGATCCGCTCCGGCCGGTCGCACTGCTCGACGAAGACCGAGTCGCCGTCCTCGCCGAACGTCTCACAGGTCGACTCCGGCGGATAGTCGGGGTTGTCGACCGTCACCTCGCGGTCGATCGTCGCGTCGAAGGCGGCGCCGAGCGCGACGATTCCGAGGGTCGTTGCGAGGGTGACGAAGACGACGACGCCGACGGTGAGAGCCTGCTTGTCCGGCTTGAGCCATCGGAAACCGGCGCGCGAGCGATCGAGGAGGCCACTGACGAGTCCGGAGAGCGGAGCGAGCGGGGAGGGCATACGCGGGTGATCTGTGAGATCGAACAAATGTCTTGTCCATCGATCACTTCGAGGCCGGGGGACTTCGACTCTTTATAAATCGATCTGCGGTGGCGTCGCCGACGGCTTTGCCGCCGGCTGCCAGAGGGACCTCCGGTCCCTCGCTGGAGTCGGTCGTCCGGAGCAACGCGGAGGACGACTGACGAGGCTGGAGAGGCGTGAGGCGCTGTGCGGGGCGGGGTGGGACTTTGGAGGTGTTCGCCGAGCAGTATTCGATCGCTTTTGACATCCTCCCCGCGCTGAAGCGCGAGGATTCCCACGGCACCGCACCGCTGGGTTGGGATATTTTGGTTTACGACGTTACCTGTTCTTGAGGTGCGAACGCATCTGTTTCCTTGTCAAACAACAACGTCGATGGCTGTGCCAACCAGCCGTTACTCCTATTCACCGAGAGATTCGGTAAACAACGGCTGGGGCTTTGGAAGTGTCACCATCTATCTCCCGCCAATCGTCTATATACGCCCAACTGGCCCCGTTGAAATAATATTTTTCAAGGGATTATCATTGAAATACCCGGTCGCTTAAGAGTGCTTATTGCTCGGAGTAGATTCGACATAGGGTGTCGCTGATCCTCTATTTAACTTTTGACTTAACAGTTGTCCGTCGCCGCCTTACAGCGATTCTCTATAGCCACTGCCATCCGAGACCATGTATCACGATAACAGCCAGCACCCCAAAAGCCGCCAGACCCACCATGTAGAGAATCATTATAACTCCCATTTGTTTCGTTGTCATCTCACCTTCAAGCATATCTAAAATCCCCATGAGACTATATAACAAGCTGACTTGATAAATCCTCATAGATTTATCTCTTCCTGACATGTTATGAATTTCATAACAAATAATCTGGTAACGTATGCAGCTACCTCGGAGCGAAGTGCAGTGTATTTGTCGGGTGATCTGTCGTTTCGCGGTCTGTACTGAGCGATTGAGCGTGACACTATCGCCCACGGTGGGTTTCAACAGGGCTGTCCAACTGGTTCGTCCCGATCGCTCTCACTTATTAGTACCGGCCAACCGAACCGTCACGCAATGAGCCGTAACGACGAGGTCGCCGCCCTCCTCGAGGAGTTCGCCGACCTGCTCGAAGCGACAGGCGTCGAGTACAAGCCGACCGCCTACCGCCGCGCCGCGGAGAACGTCCGCGAACACACCGCGCCGATCGAGAACCTCGCCGGGGAGGGAGAGGACGCGGTCGCCGAGATCGACCGCGTGGGCGACGCCATCGCGTCGAAGATCGTCGAGTACTTCGAGACGGGATCGATCGAGGAGCTGGAGGCGCTCCGCTCGGAGCTCCCCGCCGACATCGGGGCGCTGACCGCGGTCGAGGGCGTCGGTCCGAAGACGGTCGGCAGCCTCTACGAGGCGCTCGGGATCACGACGCTCGACGAACTAGAGGCGGCAGCCGAGGCAGAACAGATCCGCGAGGTCTCCGGCTTCGGCGCGAAGACAGAGGAGAACATCCTCGACAACATCCCGTTCGCGCGCGAGGCCCGGAAGCGCACCCGCCTCGGCGACGCGCGCCCGGTCGCCGACGCCGCCCTGTCGTACCTCGACGACCTCGACGCGGTCGCGTCGGTCGAGGTGTGCGGCTCGATCCGGCGCTGGAAAGACACCATCGGCGACATCGATCTGCTCGTCGCCAGCGACGCGCGCGAGCCCATCGTCGAGGCGTTCACCGAGTGGCCCGAGGCCGACGCGACGATCGAGGCCGGCACCGGGAAGGCGAGCGTTCGCGCGAGCGGCACCCGGGTGGACCTCCGAATCGTCGACGGCGAGGAGTTCGGCGCCGCGCTCCAGTACTTCACCGGCTCGCGCGCCCACAACGTCGCGGTGCGCAACCGCGCGATCGACCGCGGCCTGAAGCTCAACGAGTACGGCCTCTTCGACATCTCCGACGTCGACGACCCCGACGCGGGCCAGCGGGTCGGCGAGCGCGTCGCGGGCGAGACCGAGGACGGCGTCTACGAGGCGCTCGACATGGATCCCGTGCCGCCCGAACTCCGGGAGAACAACGGCGAGGTCGCGGCGGCCGCGGCGGGCGAGCTTCCCAACCTCGTCGAGACCAAAGACCTGCGCGGCGACCTCCACACCCACACCGACTGGTCGGACGGCGGGTTCTCGATCGCGGAGATGATCGAGGCGGCCGCGGAGCGCGGGTACGACGCGCACGCGGTCACCGACCACGCCGCCGGCCCGGGGATCTTCGGCAACACGGGGCTCGACGAGGCCGAGATCGCGGCGCAGGCGGATGCGGTCGCCGACGCGATTGACGCGGTCGACGGAGCGGTCTGGGCCGGCGAGGGCGGAGCCGGCGAGAGCGGAGCCGGCGAGCCTACCGACGCCGACATCGAGGTGTTCCACGGGATCGAGGCCAACATCGACGCGGAGGGAGAGATCACCACCGACGACGACACCCTCGCCGACCTCGATATCGTCGTCGCCTCGCCGCACTCCGCGCTGGGACAGGACCCCGACGCCGCCACGGAGCGGCTGATCCGGGCGGTCGAACACCCGTATGTCGATATCCTCGGCCACCCGACCGGCCGGATCATCAACAGCCGCCCGGGCATCGCGCCCGACGTGGCGGCCGTGGTCGAGGCGGCCGCGGCCGCCGGCACCGCGATCGAGGTGAACGCGAACCCGGCCCGCCTCGACGCCGACGGCGACATGGTCCGGGCTGCGATCGACGCGGGCGCGACGATCGCGGTCAACACCGACGCGCACGCGCCCCGTGAGCTCGACAACGCCCGGTACGGGGTCCACACCGCCCGGCGCGGCTGGGCCGAGACGGCGGACGTGCTCAACGCGCGCTCCCCCGACGAGATCCGGGCGTTCCTCGACGGCTGATGCCGACCGACGACCGCGCGGCCGCCGATGACGAACCCCCGCGCGTCCTCCTCGACGCGATGTGCGGGAAGCTCGCGACGTATCTCCGGATGTGCGGCTACGACGCCGCCTACGCGCTCGACCGCGGGGTCGAGGCGGACGACCAGGTTCTGGCGCTGGCCGCGGCCGAGGCTCGGACCCTGATCACCCGCGATCGCGAACTCGCCGCCCGGACCGGGGACGCGGTCCTCCTCACCGAGCGCGACGTGCTCGACCAGCTTCGCGAGGTCGCCGCCGCGGGCTCCCCCGTCGCGCTCGTCGACGAGCCGACGCGCTGTGGCGCCTGTAACGGGCGAGTCGATCGGGTGTCGGCCTCGGACAGCGCCGACCCCGACGACCGCCCCGAGTACGTGCCCGACGACGTGGGGACGGCGGGGGCGCCCGAGTCCGAACCCGACACCGCCGACACCCGCCCCGCGTGGCGCTGTCGCGACTGCGGGCGCTGGTTCTGGAAGGGGAGCCACTGGGAGTCGATCGCGGAGCGACTCGACGGGATCTGAGACCTCGACCGCCACCGAACGAAACCGGTTTGCCCGCGACCCGCCTACGCCTCCTGCATGGACCGCGAGCAGGCCGTCGCCCGGCTGGAGACCCTCGTCGACCGCGTCGAACGCGAGACCATGCCGGTCCCCGTCCGCGAGGTGTGGGCCTTCGGCGACGTCGCACTGGGACTCGATCCGGTCGAGCGGCTCGACGTGTACCTCACCAAGGACGTGATCATGGGCGGCGATAGCGACGCGGCCGCCAACTTCGCGGCCGAGTACGGCGTGAAGGGCGTCGGCACCTCGGTACACGCCGAGTGGGCCGAGGCGCACCCTGACCGCGTGCGCACGAGCGACAACGGGTACGCCGCCCCCGAGAAGTGCCTCGCGGCCGAACTGGTCGACGACAGCGAGGCGCGGAGCGCCTCTGGCAGTCGGGCGAAGCCCGACGACAGCGAGCCGATCCACCTCGAAGTGTGTAACGCGAGCTTCGAGGACAACGTGCGCCAGCGCCTGAAGGGGGCGCTCGCCCGCGACGCCTACGAGGAGGTGCTCGACCCGCGGGGCGTCTGCCTGTGGGTCGATGGCACCCGCGACGAGGAGGCGTTCGACCGACTCCGCGAGGCCTCCCTCGCGATGCCGACGCTCTCCGCCGCGCTCGGCATGCTCGGCGCCGACGAGAACGTAGCCAACGAGGCCGCCGAGACCCTCAAGCGACGGCGGGCCGAACAGGAGGGGGCGTCGGTGCGCGGCGACATGGTCTGACTCGGATCGGGGCTCGCGGGCCGCCACCGATTCAAGAGGCTTGAAGTACCCCTCCGGAAAAGTTTGCGCCATGCAGACGCTGCTTTTGAACGCCGACGACGTCGACGAGAACGCCCGCATGGACCGCGTCATCGACGCGGTCCGCGGCGCGTTCACGGCCTACGAGCGCGGCAACGCCAAGATGCCGGCGAAGTCGTACATCGACCTGCCCGAGTACAACGGCGACTTCCGCTCGATGCCCGCCTACCTCGACGTACGCACCGAGGACACCGCCGAGGACGCCGGCTGGGACGCAGCCGGGATCAAGTGGGTGAACGTCCACACCGACAACCCCGCCGACCACGACCTCCCGACCGTGATGGGGACGATGATCTACTCCGACCCCGAGACGGCGTTCCCGCTGGCGATCCTCGACGGCACGACGCTCACGATGAAACGCACCGGCGCGGCGGCCGCGGTCGCCACCGACGAGCTGGCGGTCCCGGACGCGACCTCGCTCGGGATCGTCGGCGCCGGCGTTCAGTCGTACACCCAACTGGAGGCGATCGCCGCGGTGCGCGACATCGACGAGGTCGTGATCAGCGATCTCGACGAGGAGCGCGTCGCCGACTTCATCGACGCCTTCGAGGGCCGCTTCGACGTCCGCGCCGGCTCCATCGCGGAGGCCGGCCACTGCGACGTGCTCTCGACGGTGACGCCCGTCGAGTCCCCCATCGTCGGCCCCGACGACGTGGGCGACCACACCCACGTCAACGCGATGGGCGCGGACGCCGAGGGCAAACACGAACTCGCCGACGACCTCCTGTTGAACGCGACCGTCGTCATCGACGACCACGAGCAGTGTACCCACTCCGGCGAGATCAACGTCCCCTACGCCGCAGGGCTTCTGACCGACGACGACATCTACGGCGAGATCGGCGAGATCGTCGTCGGCAACCGTCCGGGTCGGACCGGGACCGGGAGCGAGGGCGACAATGCCGGGAGCGGCGCCGGCATCGACGGCGTCACCGTCTTCGACTCCACCGGCCTCGCGATCCAGGACGTGGCGGCCGCCCGCGTCGTCTACGAGCAGGCCGACGACAACGACAACGGCTATCCGTTCGACCTCCTCGGGCTCGGGGAGTAGCGCGGCGCTCTCGTCTCTCCGCTTCCCGTCCTCCCCGCTCCCCGCCCGGCCGGTTTTTTGTCGCCCGCGCTCGTAGGGCGTCCGTGCAACTCGTCAGCGTCGCGGCGCTCGCGGAGAACCGAGCCATCGGCAGGGACGGCGAGGTGCCGTGGCCCCACATCGAGGCCGACGTTCGGCAGTACCGCGAGCGCGTCGCGGGCTCGCCCGTCATCCTCGGCCGCCGCACCTTCGACTCGATGCGCGACCACCTCCCCGGCTCTCGCCAGATCGTCGTGAGCCGGAGCGTCGAGTCCGTCGACGTTCCGACCGCGGTCGTCGCCGACGGGGTCGACTCGGCGCTCGAACGCGCGGCGGAGATCCTCGACGAGGGAGATAGCGACGCCGACGACACCGACGCCGCTGACGACACCGTCTACGTCCTCGGCGGCGGCGGGATCTACGAGCTGTTCCAGCCCCACCTCGACCGGATGGTACTCAGCCACGTCACGGGGAGCTACGAGGGCGACACGTTCTACCCGGCGTGGGACTCAGCGGAGTGGACCGTCGCCGCCGAGACCGCCTACGACCGGTTCACACTCCGCGAGTGGGTCCGGAGCGGCGGCGCCGCCTGACCGCGATCAGCGCTCGCCGTCGATGTCGCCGTCGGCGCCGCTGCTCCGACGCAGTCGTCGCTTTACGGAAAATTCGAGGCGAAAGCCTCGCCCTTCAGGGCGGGGATGAAGCCGACCAACAGTATTCAACCGCCGACGATGGCATAGACGGGGTTTCCAACGCAATCATTAACCCGTCCGACCGTGATA
>Ga0208526_10025_pt1 | contig 18987 bp, 26 predicted proteins | sample AntDeeMetVIRHL08_FD_184779 | JGI IMG/M metagenome (GOLD analysis project Ga0208526, IMG submission 184779) | Saline lake microbial communities from Deep Lake, Antarctica, in enrichment culture - Antarctic Deep Lake Metagenome VIRHL08 (SPAdes)... ...
ATTCAGTGTGTGGAAGATTGCCTCAACGGGTGATCGACTCCTCCGTCGGCCGTGTCACTCATCGCGATCACGCTCCCGGAGCCGATCTTTCGCATCGTCGGGGAGCACGTCCAACATCGCCCTCGCGAACCAACCTTCACCTTGATCGGCTTCTCCGTCGAATCGCTCACCGCCGTCGGTCACCAGGTCCCGATCGACTTTCGCATCGTGGCCGGTTTCGATTCGGTGCTCGTCGGCCTCGCGAGGATCATCGCGGTGATCATGGTGCTGGTGGTCCTCGGCGCGGTCGCGGGCGTCGTCGATCTCGGGCGGCTCCTTGAGCTCGCCAGAATGGGGAGCGGCTTCCTGGTGGTGAGTCCATGAGCGACCGGATCGGCTTCACCGACCTACCCGTGGCTTCCGGATCACATTGGGTTCGTCGACTCGCTCTTATCAATCTCCGAAATCGTGGTGTGGGGGTTGATGATCTTCGCTGCTATCGGTATCATCCAGAAAAAGCTTCGATTCTAATTTTCGCGTCGACAGCCAATCAACCGCTAGCTGTGCGGGGTGCGGTTCTCGTGGATCAACTGGAGCCACGCTGTTGCGGTGGTATTTTTTCTTTCTGTCCCTTTTAGGGACACTCCCTAAGGGGATCTTCCCGCCCGCCAGGAACGATCCCGACCGCCGATCGAGGTTGCGCCGCTCACGAAGCGAAAGAAACGGACCGACGACTCCACCAGAAACAGGGGTTACGCGGATGGGTACTTAAAGAAACGACCTACAGGGTAGTGTTGCCACTCACGAGGAGCCGCGCTACCAGCCGATTACGGACCCGATCCGCTGGCCGTCACTCCCGAGCCGAACGTCAGCCTCGAAACGTAGCTCCTTGAACGGAAGTGGATCCCGTCCGGTCGACGTCCAGGCGTCGAGGCCCTCCTCGAAGACACGCTCGAGGTGAGGGTTGTCGTCGGACTTGATCGCCGAGAGCATGGCGTCGAACCGGACTGTGCCGGACATCGCGGAGGTATCGACGTCCACGAGATCCGCACCGTACTTCGCCATCCACTTCTCCAGGGCGCTGTCCGCACGCGACCGGAGATCGATGTTCGCGAGCTCGGCGACGCGGTCCGCGGTCGACTCCTTTAGCTCGTTCAGCCGATCGACCATCCCGACGATCTCCTGGCGGATCTTCTCCGAGGTGAACTTCACCATCCCGCGATCGGACTCGACGACGTTCTGCATCTCGTCGAGGATACGGTAGATCGTAGAGACGGACGAGTCGGTGGCATCGGCGAGATCTCGGTAGTGCGTACCGCCGTCAGTGGCGACCGTCTCCAACACCTCCTTTCCGGTGGGCGTGAGGTCGCCGAGGACGCGCATGAGCATCGTCTCTTGTTCGGCTTCGAGCGCCGGCGTCGGGTCGGATCGACGGCCGACGTCGATGTCGGACGCCGTAACCTCGAAGTGATCGTCGGCGACGTAGGTCGTCGGCTCGGGCTCGGTCGGGATGTCGGCCCACTCCAGCGTGTTGATGAGCACGTCTTCGAGCTCGCGACGGAGTTCGTCGCGCTCGTCCCAGCGCCGTGTCCCGCCGTCGATCTCCTTGTGGAACGCGGCGCCGTACTTCGGCGAGGAGAGCGGGTCGTCGCTGCTCTCCTTGTTCCGAACGTGCTTCGGGTGGTACATCTTCAGTCGCATCCCCGCGGAGAGGTCTGGACCGAGGTACGAGAGCGCCTTCGGCGGCAACTCGAAGGCGTGACGGTGACCGACGATCTCGGTGTTGTCGGCGGAGAACACCCACTCGATCCCTTTCTCCTCAGCGAGAAGATGCATGAGCCGGTAGAACACGCCGTCCGTGCGAACGAGCTTCTGAGCGTACTGCCGGCGGATCCGGACGTAGTACTCGACGGTGGTGATCTTCGTCGACGGCAGCGGTCGGCGGAGGTACGCGGTGTTGATCTCGACGCCGGCAGCATCCGCGATCGCGTCGATGCCCTTCCGGAGCAGGTGCGGAATGCGGTTGAGGTCGACGTTCCCGGTCTGCGCGAGGATGTCGAGACCCTCGCCTCCCTTCCACGGGATCGACTTCTGCGACCCGTCCGGGCCGCGCATGTCGTCGAAGCGAGCGCGGATCTGATAGTGCGCCTTCGTCTCGCCGGGACCGTCCAGGTGAAGCTCCCAGTCGCGGAGGACATCGCGCTCGACGCTGTCGGACGGTCGAGGTGCGATCCCCGAGTCCGAGTAGCCGAGATCGATGTGCCAGACATCGCCGTCGATCTCGGTCGTGACCTCGCCGTGACCGTCGAGCTCGTGGAGGACGAGGTTGCGGAGCGTCCAGTATGGCGAGAGGCCGTGATCGTTGAAGTGGAGGAAGACCTTCGCCTCGTGGACGTGTGGCCGGATGTGTTCTCGGCTCACATATCCACTTCCTTCGTCGGGACAACGACGGGGAGCTTCTGATCAGCGGTGAACACTGCGACGAGCGGGACCCACGGCTCTGTGACATCGAGCGCGGGCTCTCCCGGGTCGCGCTCGCTCGGATCGTGCACATCGACAGAGGCGTGTTCGGGAGCGATCGCGAGCACGAACCGCCCGTCACGATAGCCACGCACGGGAACGGCGTTTGAGCGCACGCGGTTGACGTGTACGCCGGCGATCCGACAGCGCGGGATCCGCGGCGTGCCGACCGAGTCGTCGACGATCTGCTTCGTGACAGGGTTGGCCGCGACCTTCTCGTCGCCGATCCACCGCGCGATCGGGCGGCGAAGCACGGTCTGATCGAGCCGCATCACTCCAGCCTCGCTGGCATCTTCACGTCGCGAGCGCCCGTCAGTCGCCATCGAACTCACGTCCGTCGGTCCGGGCGGCGGCTTCGACGCGCTGCCCGCGGTTCCGATTCGGCTGCTCGATCGGATCGGGGAGGCCGACGTTGAGGCCGGCGGCGCTGCCGCGGCTCAGGCGACGGAAGCAGTCGCAGGCGGGACAGCGGTGGGCGACATCATCTTCGTCACCGTGGACGGCTGCAAAGCGGGAGGTGACGTGCGCGCCGCAGTGGCGGCACTGCTGCTGGCTGGTGTCGCTGGGGCGGTCCAACGACATCATGGGCGGCACTCTCCGTCATCCAGCGCTGGACACTGGTCGTCCGCGTGGCCAGTCGTCGTGTATCGCGTCCGTGGGGTGCTCATGCGGCCACCTCGACGACGATCAGCGCACCGAGCATCAACTCGGCGTCCTCGGTCTCGTCGTCGGGGTCTATGCTGCGATCGTCATTAGGGCCATTACTAAGGCCCTTGCCGTCTGATTCGTTCATGGGTCTTCCGTCAAATCCCTCGTGATGAGGGCGGTCATGGGGGCCCGGCCGTCGGAGTTCCAGTGCCGGCGGGTTTTCCCGCAAGGCCAGGTCAACTAGGCGTTAGTACGCCTCTTACAAATACTTTACTCAGTATTACTGCTCGTAGGAATAGGCTGCCGATAGTTTGAAGCGTATTGCTGTTCAACTACCCACATCGGGAAGTTTATGAGCGTACTTACCACAAATACGGACGAAATGCGACAGCCCGCCGAGTGGATGGTCCCCACCGACGATCGGATCTTGGAACTGATCCGTGAGGAGGGTAACCTGACCCCCGGCGCGATCGAGGTTCTGGGCGGCCCAAGTTCGGACCACGCCAGCCGTCGAGCTAAGAAGCTGGCTCAGCATGGGTTGCTTGAACAGATCCACCGCGGCCTCTACCGCCCCATCGACGAGGGTAGCGCGTACCTCGACGGGGAGCTCGACGCCGCCGACCTCGAGCCGGTCGAGTAGACTCACTCGACACGCACCTCTTCGACGTCGATTTCGCGTCCTGTTTGCTGATCGGTGACGATGAGTGACGACGTCTTAACCAACAGGTGGTGGGTCTCTCGCATCGATTGTTGGTTAAGATTCTCGTCGAGACCGCATCGAGGAGTTCACGGAGACTCACGCATCCCAAAGAGTGCGTGTCCGGGAAATGACGAGGAGAACCGTTGTGTGCAAAGGTTTAGTAGCGTTGTGTGCATAGGGTTCAGCATGGAACGCGACCGAAACGAATCAGGACAGTACGCCGATGGGATCGATCCCGAGACGGTCCTCGACGTCGTCGACGCTCGCGAGGACCTCGGCCGCCCGGTCACCGCTGGCGACGTTGTCGACGAGCTGGGGATCGCCCGGCGGACAGCTCACAACAAACTCGGGGCGCTCGTCGAGCGCGGCGTCCTGGAGACACGCAAGATCGGCGCGCGCGGTCGGGTGTGGTGGCGACCGATCCCGGCCGACAGCGTCGATACACAGCCGCCGCGAGACGCGCGACATTCCCCCGAGACGCCGGCGGGGGATGAACGCGAGCCACGAGGTCGAGTACTGGAGGGAAGCATGACGCTATCGAACGACGAGTTCGCAGCGCTCGGGCTCGGGCTCGGGGTTGGCACCGGTGCAACGCTCATGAGCCCTGCCTTAGGTCTCGGAATGGGTGTCGGGATCGTCGCGACTGTACTGTACGCAACCCAGCAGAAACGCAACGGCGAGCCCGAAGACGACGACTGCGTCGACCTTTTCGTCCCGATCCCGTTCACCGACGAAGCGGGCGAAGTCTCCCAGGAGGCGATGCTCGATGACTGACCACGCCGAACGCGGACCGAACGGCTTCCCATACGCGGATATGGACGTCTCAAAGATCGCCGCGTGGGAAAGCGGGCAGTTCCACCTCCAGATTCAACGTGACGACGGAGAGACGTTGCGGACGAACTTCCGACCGGAGCAGTTCGAGGCGCTGCGTGACGCGATCGACGACACGCTCGAACGAGCTGCGGACCACGAGGAGGTCGATTACGATGGCTGATCCAGAGACGCCGCAGACAGCGGCAACGGAGCACCCGACGAAAGTCTGTATCGACCTGTTCTCCGGGCTGGGTGGGTTCTCCGCCGCCTTCGCCGACGCCGACGAGTGGACCGTCTACACGGTTGAACTTGTCGAGGACTTCGACGCCGACATTCACGCTGACGTCCTCGACCTCCGCCCGTCCAACCTCCTGCACCTTATCGACGACGCGGACGTCCTCGTCGTCCTGGCCGGCCACCCCTGTACGTACTTCACGCCGATTCGCCGCGTCACGAAAGGCGGAGACGCCGCCTGGACCGACGGCCAGCCGTTGACGCCGGATTGTCGGGACCACGTCGCAATGGTCCACCACACGATAGGCCTAATCAAAGGCCTGGCCCCCGACTACTGGTTCTTGGAGAACCCCCAGGGAACCCTCCAGAACGTCATCGGACGCCCCGAGACGACGGTTTGGTATTGTCAATACGGACACGACAGCGCCAAACCGACGTCGCTCTGGGGGAACCACCCGCCGACGTTCACGCCCCGACGGTGCAACTACGGAAACGACGACTGTCACCACGCCAAAACGACGTCGTACAAAGACCACGGCGGCGGGAGCGACAACCGCCAGGGCATCCTCAAAACCGACGACAGCGCCGAACGCGCCCAGGTCCCTTACGAACTCTCCGAGTCCATCCGGGACGCCGTCGACGACGCCATAGCCGGCGCCGTCGAAACCCGACAGCCCACGCTCTTTGAATCGGCCACCGACGACGGCCAGGCGTCGCTCCAGGAGGTGGACCAATGAGCGCCGACGACGCCCCGCGCCACCTGGACTTCTGCGACGAGTGCGTCGGCGAGACGCTCCACCACCGGGACGAAACCGACGGGATGTGGACCTGCGCCAGCTGCGGGAGGTGGTCGGCGTGACCAGTGAGTTCGCCACGATGGTCGACGAAGCACTCGCAATCGACGGAGGGGATGACGATGAGTGACGACGTCTTAACCAACAGGTGGTGGGTCTCTCGCATCGATTGTTGGTTAAGATTCTCGTCGAGACCGCATCGAGGAGTTCACGGAGGCTCACGCATCCCAAAGAGTGCGTGTCCGGGAAATGACGAGGAGTCGGACGAGATCGACGCCAAACCCGGCCCGATCACGCCGGGAACCCCACCCGACCCGTACCTTTTTGTCCGGTTGACGCACCAGCCGGACGCATGAATCTCCGCCCCCACGACGAAGAGGACGGAAAGAAGGTCTGGCTCTCCGAGGAGGAGGTCGGAAAGCTCGAGGAGGTCGCGGCCGACACCGAGCAGACGATCGCGTTCGGCCTCGGCGCGCGCTCGGGGCTCCGCTCCGCGGAGATCCTCGACGTCGCGCCCCAGGACGTGGTCGAGACTGACGCCGGCTGGGTGGTTCGGGTCTGGGAGGGAAAGGGCGACAAGTTCCGCGAGACGCCGGTTCCGAACGACCTCGCGATGCGCATCCAGACGATCGGCGACATCCGGGACGAGTCAGCCGACGAGCCGGTACTGTCGATCGCGTCGACGCGGTCGCTCCGGCGCTGGCTCCAGAACGCTCGGGAGGAGCTCGCCGACCAGGAGGACGAGCGGGGCTGGCACTACCTCAGCACTCACGACCTCCGTCGCACGTGGGCGAGCTCGCTCGCGGACGCGGAGGTGGACCCGCTGCTCGTGCTCGACTGGGGCGGCTGGGAAGACCTAGAGACGTTCCTCGATCACTACAACGGGACGTACTCTCCAGCAGCGCAGCGCCGGGCGCGGGAGAAGGTCGATTGGCTCTAACTGCCGGGCATAATACCCGCCTCGCGCAGAAAGAACGTGAATACGAAGACTGCGATTAGAATTACGATGACACCCTCTTTAATCCGCCTGTGGCGTCACACGCCTCGCGTCGAGATCGAGAGCGCGCTGCGCGGCCAGCCGCTCGACGACATCACACTCGGTCAGTTCGGGGAGCGTTCCACTGTCGTCGGGGATCCGAACGACGTAGGTTCGCCGACCCATCCGCTCGACGTCGAGGTGCTGTCCGTCTGGGATCTCTCCATCGTTGAGCACGTCGTCTTTTTCGAGGTCGTCGCGCGGGAGGGTGACGACACCGGATCCGCCGTGATCTTGTAACTTCTGCATAGGCTGGCCCACCTGTCGGGGTCTCTTAAAGGTATGGCTCGCATGACTTCGAGGTTCCCTCGACCCATTTCAGCGGTGGGTTAAACACCGGGCGACAGGTCGGCCGTCTATCGGCCTCAAGCGGCCGATAGACCGAGATGAACAACGGCACGTCGGGCTCCGAGACGGAGCCAACGGACGATCGGCCGAGGTGGACCGACTACAGCAATATCTCTGATGGAGGACACGCGTGAGCGGCGTCGCCGACGGTGACGACGACGACGACGGCCGAGCGGAGGATCGGCAGAGAACTGGCTGGCGAACGGTTTTCCAGAGGGCTGACGCGTGACGTGGGACCCGGACGGGATCCACGTGAGCGAGGCCGCTCGGGACTACCTGACCGCGTTTCGGCGCCGCTTCCCGCGAGACGATCGATACCTAAACCACGGACTAGCCGCCGGAAACGGCTCTTTTCAACCGATGACTGACACCGACGACACCGACAGCGACGCACAGAACTACGACGACGTACATCTCGAGGCGGCCTACTACGCGAGCCCGGACGCGGTGGCGTGGACCTTCCTCGTGCCGAACCGCTCGACGCTCTCTCGCGATGTTGGGCGACGGGCGTTCATGGCGGCCGCGGGCGCGACCCTCGCCGCCGGCATGGCCGGCACCGCGGCCGCACAGAGCGGCGGTGGCCGGCTGAACTTCGGCTTCGACCTGCTTTCTGACCCGTGGATCACCGCGGACGTGACCGTCGAGACTCACGAGCCCGACTTCGAGGCGTTCGACTACATCGCCGACGACGAGTCGGTCCAGTCGCTCGCCGGCGCGACTCTCGCCGACCGCGAGGACGACGAGACGCCGCACAACCCGAACCGCATCCGGGCGGACCTCATCGACATCGACGACTACCGTCGCTTCCCGGCGGAACTCACGACCACGAACTCGGACGATGAGGAGGTCGACGCGTCCGCGCTCGATGCCGAGTTCTGGACCACCGACGAGTCCGGCAGCGCGGGGACGATCTCCGTCACTGAGGACGACGACGCGCTCAACATCGCCGCGACCGGACAGGCCACCGGCGACACAGCGACCGCGACCTTTACGGATTTCACCATCGATGACGGCGAGCAGCGGCGCGTCCTCCAGGTGGTCGCGAACATCAACCAGCTGGCTGCAGACGCAGTCGTCTCCGTGCGCGTCGTCGACGCGACGGGCAACGAGGTCGTCGCCACGATCGACTCGTCAGCCGACGCCGGCGCCGACGACGTGATCGCGACAGAGCAGGGCTCGGGAATTATCTTCCAGCAGCAACTCGGAGATCTCCCTGGCGGTCCTGATCTCGACACGATCGAAGAGGTCGTCGTCGACGTCGCCGAGGCCGACGCGGACGTGACCCTCCACGGGTTCAACCTCGAAAGCTCCTCTCGCTGGCAGTTCGGCGACCGGGAGCGCGTGAACACCGACGAGGAACTTGTCACCGAGACCGTCTACGAACAGACGGGCTGGTTCGGCATCACCGACCTCTCGACGCTGTACGACACCGACCGCTTCGCGAACGCGGTCCTCGAGGAGGTTCGGTACGATGCGGCCTTCCGCGTCTCCGAACTCCCGAGCAGCTACGTCGAATACGAGTTCGAGGACTCCGGTCGAGACGACTACAGCCGCCGGATGCGGTACGTCTACAACTTCGAGTTCGCCGACGCCTACTCGCTGGACATCACGCTCAACACCTGGTACGACGAGGTGGCCTTCCAGTACCCGTCGGACCGCTACATGTCGATGGAGGTCGCGACTGGCCTCAGCGAGCAGGTTGCTCTCGACGAGACAGACGACGTGGAGTGGACGTCGCGGACCTCGACGTACACCGGCGGCAGCGAGGGCGACGAGATCGAACTTTCGGGAACGCCGTCGTCGGACTCGGTTCTCACGCTCCACGGAGACGTACTATACCGTGGCGAGGAGGAAGAACAGGCGACGTCGGCTGCGGCGATGGGACCGACCGGTCGCGAGGGCGGCGGATGGATCTCACGCATCTTTGGCCCGGTCGGCGCCGTGCTCTCTGCGCTGGGGCTCGCCGGCATCGCGAACTACTTCCGGGGGTCGTAGATGTCCAGTTCTGGCGGGTCAGACTGGATCGGCCGCGCGGAGGGGACCAGTATCGACGAGGGGATCATGCGCGCGATCCTCGCCCCGATCCTCGCGTTCGGCTCCGGGATCGCGATGCTGATCGGGTCTGGCCTCCGCTCAGTCTCGGACCTCTTCAACGTCTTCGGCGACGTCCGCACACTCATCGGCGCGTTCTTCACCGAACCGGTCACCGCGCTGGAGATGGCGTCCCGAGCGACAGGCGTCTCCTCACAACAGTTCGGCATACTGGCGTTTCCGATCGTGATGTCCAGCATCGCGCTCGGTCTCGTTGTCGTCGACCTCATCTGGGGCGGCGATATCCCGATCGTGAGCGCGCTCAACCCGCTCTCCTGATCATGACGGGAACGCCGCATACCGTCGCGTCCGCGGTGGACGAGAGTGACGACGTCGTCCCGCGGAGGGTACGATGAACTCGGAGCTCGAGGGTGGCGGCGGAACGCCCGAAGCGACGGCAGACGACTTCATCGTCGATGGCAGCGTTCAGTGGCGGACGCTCGGTGGGCAGCTGTTCGCGAGCTTTTGGCTCAGACTCGGCGCGCTGGTGGCCGGCATCATCGAACTGGTGTTCGGACTACTCTCGTCGGCAGTCGAGACGGCTTTCAGTGCGTACGGGAGCGTGTTCGGGCTCCTGTTCCGAGGCTGGCCCGAACTCTTCGATGCAGCGTGGCTCGCCGCCGGGCGATCGCTCGCAGGCGGCTTCGGGTTGGCCGCGTGGTTCGTTTCGGTACTCGTCGTCGCGGCGTTCTTCTTGCTGATCTCCCGGGCGCTGCGAACGCTGATCGACGGGGTGACACCATGAGTGCCGAACAGACCGGTGACGACGGCGGTTTGCTGCCGCGCTGGGCCCTCACGGTGTCGAGTCTCGGACTTGGTGGCGTGCTCGTGGACCTCGCAGAGGTGGGTGACGAACTCGTCGATTTTGGCCAAGACCCGACAGGATACGTGGTCGAGCTACTCCAGTACCGGCTCGTTGAGGGTATCCTCATCGCGTGGGCCTGGTTCCTCGATAACGTGCTCGCGAACATCTTCGAGGGGCTGCGACTGGGGCTCGTCGAGGGGATTGCAATCCCGATCCGTGACGGGTTCACGCTCGGCGGGACGGCGATCTACGGCGCACTCGGTGAGCTACAGATGTGGACCACCGGCGGGTTGATGACACTCGGGATCGGTGCGCCGTTCGCGATCGCGATATCGTGGCTCGTCACGGCCGTGATCGTGGCGGCGCTCTTCCAGATCCTCTGGGGGTTCCTCGAGACGTACCTCCCGATCGAGTCTCTCTCGGGAGCGTTCGAGTCGGTCAAGTCGGCCTTCCGAGGTGAGTCGTCGTGAGCGAAGTTCGAGAGGCGATCTTCGGTAGCGGAGCGAGCGCCGTCATCGTCGACGGCCTATTCAACAGCGCAGACCTGTTGTTCGCGTTCTCAGAGGTCGTCTTCACGCCGCTCGCGGTGACGTTCGGCACCCTCGCGCCGAACGTCGACTGGCTCTCGCAAGATGCACTCCAGCCGATCATGGTGTTCGTCGCGGCGCTGTACGTGTCGAACCTGATTATCCAGCGGATACAGCGGTTCAGAAACGGAGATTCTGATGAGTAACAACAACACAACGGAACGAACAGAGAACTGTTCGCGGCTCCTCGAGGAGCTGCACAAACATCTGCGGTCCCCCGGAGGTGGCGGACCGTGCTAACTGGAATGTCGCTATTCGGCGTCGAGATGTCCCCGCTGCTCTGGGGACTCCTCGTCGTCTCGGTAGTCGCAGTGATCGGGCTTCGAATGGCCCGTGAAGAGGGTTCGGCGCCGAATCGGCTCGAATCGATGGCGTGGGGGCTCACGCTGGCGATGGTCTCGCTCGTCGCCTACCTGTCCTACTCGGCGTCGGACGTCGCCGGCGTCGCGCAGTGGATCGTATCCGGTCAGGGCCGAATCTGGATCGGTATCGCGTTCGTCACGTGGGCTGGCTACATCTGGCAGCAGACCTCGGGCGAGGTCGACAACCGCCGAGACATGGTCGACACGCTCCGAGAGCGCGTCACGCGCCCGATGCTCGCTGTCGGCGGCATCATCTCGACGGTGCTGATCACGGCGTTGGTCGGCCTCTCGACGCTCGCGGCGGTCTCGGGCGATATCCTCGGGTTCGTGTTCGGTGCGTTCGCGGCCGAGCCCGGCTTCGGCGCCGCTGTCGTGACGACGATCGGCGGCTGGATCTCCTTCGGGGGGTCGGTCCCACTGATCGATTCGTTCATTCCCGCGTGGGCGCGCTCTGTGTCCCCTGCCGGATGGGTCGGGTTCTGCGGTCTCGTCATTATCGTCGGGCTGTCGTTCCGGTCACAGAACTTCAGACAAGCGCTCATCGGGAGGGGAAACTGATGACGGCACCCTACCGACTCCGGGATGCGTTCGGAGACCGCCGGGCGCTTCTCGGCCTCATCCTGACGATCTTGACCGCGATGGCGCTCGGGCTTGCGCCTGCTTACTTCGAGGATCCATCGACCGTGCCAGCGTACTTCGTGGCGTACCTCGCGGTCTTCACTGGACTGCTCCTCTTGAACATGCACACGGCTGACCGGCGGCTCCGAGAGGTGAGCGCGTAGATGTCTCGGCGATGGGTACTCGTCGCGGTCGTCGCGCTCTCCGTGTTTGCCAGCGCTGGCCTCGTCGCGACCGCGCAGACCGACGCCGAGAACGGTACAGATTACACACTCTCGGAACTCCAGCAGGATGGCACGAGCTACGCGAACTCGCCCGATTCCGTACGTCTCTCCGGCAGCGAGATGTACTGGCTGGTCCACTGGCCGGCCGGGATCTTCGGGAACCCGGGCAACCCTGACGACGACTACTGGCGGTACCTGTCGCCCGACACCGTTGTCGACCGGAACTCGGTGTGGCTCCGGTCGATCAACACTGACTCGGCGAAGGACCTCACCGTCACCGTCGCTAAGTACGACGTCGCTGAGCGCGAGGTCTACAACGACCGGACGAACACGACGCGCACCGAGCAGTACGCGACGAACGTCACGACGAAGGACCACAACGTCACGATCAACCGCGGCTGGGCGATGGAGGAGATCGAGCTCGGTCAGTCCGACGGCCGCGATCAGGTCGCGGTGTGGGTCCAGACCGATCGTGGAAATCCGAGCGATGAGCTCCGGTGGACGTTCGAACACGAGTCGGTCTCGACGACGCAGGGGCTCCCGTTCGACTCGTGGGGCGGCCTGCTCCAGTGGTCGATGCTCATCTTCGTCATTCCGCTCGGGGTCGGCGGCGTTATCGAGCTCGCGGGCTCGAAGCGGATCATCGACAGGACGGCGAAGGGGATCGGCTGGGGCTACGGCGCGTGGACGGCAATCTTCGCGGTAGTCGGCGCGTTCATCGTCGTCTTGTTCTGGGGCAACATCGCCAACCTCCTCGTCGAATACCCGTGGATGATGGTCCTGTACGTCCTCTCGTACCTCTTCGCGCTGATGCTCGAAACGTTCGAGCAGCACACCAAGCGCGTTCGGTTCGAGCGGGACGAACTGCAGGAGACGACGATGCCCTCCGACGACGTCGGTGTCGACGTCCTCGGCTCCGATGAGCGAACGCTGACGATCATCGATAAGCCGAACGAGCCCAGCAAGGTCGCCTCGGATGGCCTGATGGCGTTCCTCGCCCGGGCAGTGACGGGCGATGCTGCGCGACTCCGAACCGTCGACCCGGGCCACGAGGAGGCGGACAAACACGGGGAGACCGACACCTGGAAAGACCCACTACGCTGTCAGAGCGAGGTCCGACAGGGCAACGTGGACATGCGTGCGTTCGTCCACCCGAAGTCCCCGAAGGTGGTTGACTACGAGCCCGAGGGGTGGGACTTCTCGATGCCCGAGCTCTCCGATACCGACGACTACGTCCAGCTGGTTTCGAAGCTCGCGCTCACGCTAACGGCCGCGGCGGTCAGCTGGCATCTGTCGTTTGGTCTCGTTTCGGTGTCCGTAGTGATTGCCGGCGCTCTGTGGATCGGTCTCCGGCCGCGAGAGGGGTACGCGCGTGTTTGGGCGGCGCCGATCCACTACCGGAGTGCCCGGGCAACCGCGTTCCATCTCGCAGAGGAGACGGACAACGGCGAGACGATCGAAGCGGAGCGCGAGAAGCGGATCCGCTCGGAGATCACGACCGAGAAGGAGAAGATGGACGCGGTCGACAAGCGCGACGGCACGCTCGTCGACGAGATGTTTAGCATCGACGAGGACGAGGACGATCTCTCGGGCAACGGAGGTGCTGCGAGTGGCGACGACTGAGGGGTCGCGCGACTTCGCTCCGGGCGACGGCGACCTCGCAGAGGGGTCGTACCGGCCAGCGTTGGTGAAACTCGTAGAGGACGTTCGCGACAGCGAGCGCCAGCTCCTCTCGGGGTTCTCGTCACGACGGGCGATCCTCCTGTGGACACAGGAACTGGCGGTCCGGACGCTCGGGGAGATGCCGCAGGACTGGTTTTACCAGATAGCCCGGCAGTTCCGCGGCGTGCCCGCGAGCGCACACGAACGGACGCTCGTTTCCGCGCTCCTGCGGCCGCAGTACCGCACCCGCGACCTCGCGGAGGCCCAGGCGCGCGAGTTCCGTCGCCAGCTGTCGGCGCGGACGATCCGGCCGGCGGCACACCGGGCGTTCCGGGAGCTTCGGGCGGACGCTGGCGAGTACGTCGACGACGGGAGCGAAGACCAGCACGCACCGGGGAAACAGCAATACGTCGCCATGCGGCCGGCGATTCACGAGCTCCACGAGAACCAGCAGCGGACGCTTAAGCGGGCCTTGGACGGCTTCGAGGATCGCGAGTCGATCCTCGGCTGGGGACACGACCTCGAGCTCGCGACCCACGGGGAGATTGACGAGACGTTCGTCACGCGGTGCTACGGCGAGCGGTCGACACGACGGCTCCTCACGAGCGACGACAGCGGCGACAGGCGCGGTCGTGAGCTGTTCGCGGCGCACTACCTGATACCGGTGTTCAACCGAGGCGTGCGCGATCTCGCAGGCCGTGCGAAGGAACAGGCGGACGAACAGCGCGAGGAACGACAGACAGCGAAGCTATGAGTACGATACAACACATGACGAGAGAAGAGACAAAGCAGGAGGTTCTCGACGAGTTCCGCGACCCGATCTCCCTGACGCGGTGGTCAGACTCGCGCTCGATGCGGGAGGAGTTCGGGATGGGAGCGTGGGACCGCGAGGTGTTCAACTGGCCGAGTGTGATCCCGAATTGCCTTGAACACAGCTGGGACTCGCCGTCGAACGAAGTTGACGGTGGGACCGACTGGCTCGCTCGAGGGAAACCGGGGACGGGAAAGTCGACGCTAGCGAACTACCTGGTCGTTCGACTCCTCGAGATCAACAACGAAAAAGTCGTGTGGCGCGGGTCGAGCAGCCGGTCGGAGTGGCTGCCACTGGCGCCGTGGACGACGCTCTACCTGCCGGCTGGCGTGAACATGTCGGTCCGGCTTGAGCCGAAGGACCCGACGAACGATCCGGTGGACATCGACGTCGACGAGCTTGCCGAGATCGTCCGCGAGGTGCGACGGTACTCGGACCCGCGGGAGCTGAACCAGACGCTCGACGAGGGCTCGCTTCACGTCGTGTACCCGGACCCACGGATGCGCGGGTGCCAGGAGGTATACGAACAGAGCCCGGAGAAACAGTACGACACGCCGCCGAAGCGCGAGACGCTGTTCTCTGAGGAAGACCCGGCGAACCACTGGTGGTTCGCGTGGTTCCTCGCTCGGGTCGAGCACGGGCCGCACCATTGGACCTCGCTGATCTTCGACGAGATCGGGGACGTGTGTCCGCAGTCAGCGAGCAAAGACACGTTCGGAACCTACCAGAAAGTCGAACTATTGAAAGACACGTGGGTCGACGCCCGGAAGTTCGGGCTCAGTACGTTCGCATTCGCTCACAGCGAGACGGACGGGCATCAGATGATTCGCCGAAAGCTTCGCTGGCGCGTGCAGATGCCAGAGACGGCGAATCCGACCAAAGCGAGCGACGTGGTCGGATTCGAATCGATTCGGATGAAACACGACATGACCTCGCGATACGACGTGGGCGAGGCGCTCATGTACACGGAGAGCAGTTTCGAGAGCTTCGAGTGGGACGACATGCCGAGCCCGAGCTCGTACAAACTGAAGATCGCGCCGGAGGTACGCTGATGTTTCTGACTTTTAAAAACAAAATCAACGACGAGACGCTCGAGGAGACCAGGGGTCGATCGACTCTAACACCCGTCCGCGCCGGTCCGGGCGCGGCCGCGACTCGACAGATACGCGCGCGCGTATCTGATGTGCACACAGGGGTCCCCCCGGGTGTGCGCGGACAGACGGAGGTGCGCGCATGAAACGCGCGCCAGCGATCGCGATTGCTGTCGTCCTGATCGTCTCGATGCTCGCGACGCCACTCGGCGCGTCGGTCGCGACGGCTCAATCCGGACCGAGTGGGATGGTCGCTCTCGGTCCTGATCAGGTTGCTGAGGACCTCCCGAGCGACGCGGACGTGCCTATCCGCGCGAGCGATCTCGAAGGCAGCGTGTACGCGTCCGACCACGCGGGCTCGATCCAAATCACGGTCACAACGCCTGAGCGAGCGGGCGAGTACATGGGCGAGAACGCGAACGTGGTCGCGGACGACGATATCGCGATTGTGCTGGCCGACGACGAGGTCCACGAGGGACGCGACGTCGCTGTCGACCTCGGCGTCCTCGAGGCCGGCGTCGGTTACGTCCCTGACGTTGCGTACGGCGTCCACGACTCTGGCGAGGAGTGGCAGTCGCCGATCGAGAAGGAGGACGGCGTCGGCCGATTCCACGTTGACAAGTTCTCCTCGAACAGCGTGACTTTTTCAGGAGGTATCGAACTGAGCGGAACTGCAGCTGGGGATGGAACGAACTACCAGTACGAGCTGGACAACTTGAACGGTGTCGAGGATTACGCGATCAATTTGACGGGCGTGGAGAACACCGCTCAAGCGTCAACGTCAAAAACAGCGTCCGACGGCGATCAATTTTCGCTGAGTGTCGGGGGAAATGTCGAGCCGACAGATGGGAATATAACCTTAACCGGCGATCGGTCGACCGTCTCGCGTTCGTATTCAGACTCCCAAACATTGCCTAACACGCAATCAATCTCTGTTGGTGGAAACAAAGCTCCGATCTCTGAGTCAATCAGCGTGTCAAGCAATGGAGAGACTACGGGGAAAACGGCAACATCCGATGAAGTCTCTATTCCAGATAACGGGAAGACAGTAACTCTGGATGCTGGCGGTCTTGAGAAGGCCGAAAAACTGTACATACAAGGAGCAACGACCGGCTCTACTAATTATTTGGATGTCGAGGTAGAAGGACAATATGCAGACACTGTCAGATTTGGCACGTCTGGCTTCGAGGAAGAGATCAATCTCGGGGGTATTGACATTGGATCTGACGGCGAAATAGATGTTACATTAAATCCTGAAGACGGAGGGACGCTTTACACCGACGATGACGATGATTGGGGCAACTCCAATCGGGGACCGTTGGAAATCACAGACCACCCAACCAGCATAACAGCAAATACCGATACTGGTGACTCCGTATCTCTTGGGAGCGGTGGATCAAGTTCGATATCTTTGACGCAAGATACGTCATCAGTATCGTTCGACTGGACTGGCCCCGGGTCGGTCACTTATGATATCGATTTTACAGAGGTATCGGTAACAGAGGACCCGAGTGTAACTATCGGGAGTGAGACTGTATCTCATACGGGGTATCTCGATGATGGCGAGACAGTAAGCAAATCGATCCCGCTTGATCTTGGAGAAAATACTGAGGAAATATCCACAACTGGAGCCCCTGTTGCGGTCGATGCTGATTGGACTGAAACGACACAAACGTCCGATCCCGTCGTGGAAGTGAACGGTTACGAGACTGAATATAACGGCGTCCTGAGCGAGGGTGAGACGACCTCGCTCGCAACGAACGAGGCGTGGCTCCAGGAGGGCACCAACAACGTGACCGTCCGGACGAACACGCCGTCGAGCGGCCCCGAGTCGCTGGTCGACATGACCTACAGCCACGACGCCTCCGGGGTCACCAAGTCGGTCGTCGTCGAGGCGAGCTCGTGGACCGAGTCGTTCAACGTCTCGCACACGTTCCCGTCCGCGGTCGCAGACGCCGATGCGACGCTGACGTTCGACGAGCAGGTCGCGGAGATCCACGATGTCGAGTATCGAATCGATGGCGGTGAGTGGCAGGCGCCACCGAGCTACGATCTCAACGGAACCGACCTCCACGTCGGCCTCGGCGACGTGGAGGCGGACACGGAGGTCGATGTCCGGGCAACCGGTCACAAGGTGCGCGCGTACGACGGCGATGTGAAGGTTACCGAGCCCACCGTCGAGGGCGACGACCTCTCCACCAAAGTCGAGATCACCGACATCAACCCGGACGGGATGTTCGGGTTGCGTGTCGATGAGACAGTGCTGGGCGATCGCCTCCACTACGCCAGCGAGGAGTCGTGGACCGGCGAGTCCGCCCACGCCGAGATCGCCTCCAGCGGGACGCAGATACTCCGCGCCTCGGACGCCAACGAGGGTTCGACGATGCGCGTTTCGACGTTGCCCGTCTCGGTGCTGCCGGCGAGCGGCGGCATCGAAGCAGAGGTCGAGGACGGCACCGAGCCCACCTTCTCGCTGCGGAAGGGACAGACAACCGGCGCAGACCGCATCGACGTGCGATACTTCGACACCGTTCCGGGCGACCGGTACGTCCTCTGGTCGGAGACGCGCGAAGTCGAAGTCGACGCCGATCGGGCTCAGTCTCCCGTGGACTTCGTCACCGACGGCTCCTCGGAGACGTATAGCATTCTCCAACGTGACACAGGCTCCAGTCAGGGCGGTACAATCGCTGGTCCGACTGAGCAACAAGACGCCCTTCCGTTGATCCTCGTCTTCGGCGGTATCGGCGTCGTTCTCGTCGGGACGACGCTCGTGAGCCGGCGCTTCGGGATCGGCGGGTGGCTGCTCCCCGTGACGGCGACGTCGCTGACGGCCGTCGCGATGGAAGTGCTGTCGCCGGGATCGCCGCTGCTCCGCGTCGCCCAACTGGCCTCCGAGTCGAATGCTGTGACGATCGCCACTGTGGCCGCGCTCCTGGTTGGGATGTGGCAACTCGATGAGCGCACGAGTGGGAAGGTCCCGTGGTACGTCCGCGGCGTCATCGGCATCCTCTCGGTCGTGTGGGCACTGGAGACCATCTCGCCGGGTGTCATCCTCGGCGGGCTACGGTCGGGCGTCGAGTCGATGGGACCGCTCATCGTGATCGTCATCGTCGGTGGTGGCGCGTATCTGGTCCGCGAGTGGTTGAAGGCGAGACAGGCACCCGACACCGTTGTCGAGTTCAGCGCGGGGGATCAGTAGTAGATCAATGTTCGCCGCCACCGAGTTCCTCTCGACGCTGGGGTTCGGCTCGCAGATCGTCGTCGCGGGCACCCTCGTGATGGTCGCGGTGTACGTCTACCGGGCGGCAGCGTTTGGAAGCCTAGTAGTTAGCGTTGCCAGTCTCATCGCAACGCACGCGCTCGTACTGTTAGTCGCGTTCGCAGCCGTGATCGCGCTCGGGTGGGTCGCTCCGAACGCGGGCACGATGCTGGAACATGCGCACCTCGTGTGGGACTTTGTGAGCGGTCGCGGGCTTACGCTTGCTCGGCATCTCTTCGAGAGGTCAAGTACACTCGCGTAGCCGCTTCTCCGCGAGGATTCAGTGTGTGGAAGATTGCCTCAACGGGTGATCGACTCCTCCGTCGGCCGTGTCACTCATCGCGATCACGCTCCCGGAGCCGATCTTTCGCATCGTCGGGGAGCACGTCCAACATCGCCCTCGCG
>Ga0208526_10037_pt1 | contig 12582 bp, 8 predicted proteins | sample AntDeeMetVIRHL08_FD_184779 | JGI IMG/M metagenome (GOLD analysis project Ga0208526, IMG submission 184779) | Saline lake microbial communities from Deep Lake, Antarctica, in enrichment culture - Antarctic Deep Lake Metagenome VIRHL08 (SPAdes)... ...
GCCGACCCCGAGTACTACCAAGCGTTCCTCGACGAACTGCTCCAACGTTCGACCAAAACAGCAATCAACTGTGACCTCTCAATTGAGAGTACCAGCGGCAAAGTCTAGACCGCTTTGCAACACGACCAAAACGTTGACTGCGCAAGTCTACCTACTGAGCCAGTCCCACGTCGGTGCGATGAACTCAACTGCTCGTCTACCCATTACTACCTACTATGCTGACCGTGCGAGCGAGGCCGCAGCCGAGGGGTACCTTCCGGAAACTTCGAAACTCCGCCAGAACATCGGCTTCATCTGACGAAGCACGGAGTTCTTTCCCAGAGATGGATAATCGATGTTCTGTTGTTATGATGATTTGAGACTCAGTTGCTGTGATGAGTGAGACAGGCGGGAAGGCCCTTGATTTCGACTGCCCGTACGTCGGGCTGTTTGACAACCATCTGGCCCTTGTTGAATTGAGTGACGGCCTCTTTGAACTCCTTCGGGACGAACACGTCATGGCTTTCGACCACGTCGCGTTCGAGACCGAGGTAGATGCGGGTATTCATTTGCTTTCGAACGTCCTCATCAATGTCTTGGGGCGTCTGGGTGATGATGTAGAGCCCGAACTTGTCCTTTCGCCCTCGTTTCGCGGCTTGTCTGAACTTCCGGACGAGGTAGCCAGAGCGTGATCCGAGGTCGGATGGTGTGGTGAGGTACTCGTGTGCTTCGTCCAGCGAGAGGAGCATCGGCGTTCCTTTGATATGTGGGAACTCCACATCGCTGCCGATTTTATTCGTGACGACATGGGCAAGCAAACAAGATACCACTAAGCGGTCGGTCGATCCACGGAGATGATCAGTCGGTATGATGGTGACCTTCCCCGGAGAAAACATCTCGCTGGTGAGGTCGAACAACGACTGGTCGCCGTTGTCGAAAACTCGGTTAAACTCGTACTGCCCCACGAGGCGTTCGCGGGCGGCTGTCTTGACGCTCCCGTTCTCAGTGATGCGGTCCTCGTCCTCGTCCAGCATGTTATCTGCGAAGTTCGAGAACTCCCCGTAGGTATAGGGCGCGTTGTGGTTGTGGAAGTACTCCGTAATGAGATCGTTGATGGCATCTTTCGTGCGGTCTGGGGGCGAGGATTTGTAGAGGAGTTGGCGATTCCTTCGGACGAGTTCGAACGGGATACTGAACTCCGTACAGTTCGGGTGAGAGGGGTGGGTGTCGTTGATGTTCGGGACGTACACACCGAAGTCGACGTTGCTGTCGGGGCTGTCAAGTCCCCCGTGAAGGATATTCTGTTCCTCCAGCATCTCTTGGAACTCGTCCTCATAGTAGTCTGCTTGAGTCTCGGGGTCTGGGTCATCCCCCATTTCGACGTACTCGCCCTCGGGGTCGATTACTGTGACGTTCAGAGCCCGTTGTCGATCCTCAACCACATCGACATTTTCCCCATCCTGCTCCTCTGGCGGCACTTCGATTGAATACTCTTTGCCTGTCGAGAGGTTGCGGAGGATGTTTTTCGACCCGTGGGTCTTCCCCTGCCCAGTAGACCCCGCGACCTGTGTGTGTCGGAAGATGGCGGGCTCGCCCTCGTCCTCGTTCCCGTCAGTGGCATTCGGGTTGAACATATAATACGGAAGCGGTTCCTCCTCGGTGGGGATCCGGTCCCCGCTTACTGCCATATGTCCAAGGAAAACACCGCGGTCAGGGAGGCGGAGAGCTGACCGGAGGAAGGCCCGGTCCTCGACCAGACACGTGTTCGCCCCCGGCTTTGGTGGTTTGTCGACCGTCGCCTGTGTGAACTGATTCTCCGTGTCCGTCTCATCGAACTCAACGATGCTGATAGGTTCGATTTGGGCAACGTAGGAGAAGGAATGTTCACCCGGCGGGTTTGCGTAGCCGCCGTCCTGCTTATCATTGATGTCGGCAATGGTGGCATATTCGAGGCGTTTGATCACTCCGACGAGCATCGCGCGAGAATACTCTTCGTCTTCAAGCGGCGCATAGGGTATTCGAAGATAGTTCCCGAGACGCACGCCCTCGCGGGAGTCGGAGTCAACGAACGCACGGATGACCGACTCCTCGCGGTCAACGACGATGGGGTTGTCTTGCGCTGTGATATGACCAACGCGCTCGCCATTGTGGTCACCGAAGGGAGCGGGTGCGTCTTTGAGTTGAGTCTCGTCGGTTGCTTCTTCGCTAGCCCTCTCGTCCTCTGCTCGCGCATCGTCCAAACTGAAATCCTCTGTCATTTATTAGTTGTTAAGCGGATTAGAGACTATATCACATGAAGGTTCGCGTCTTGCCAACTGAGCCATGTCACTATTCTAAAACTCTTCAAATCGGTCATACTCGCGCCCTTCATTATAGTCTTGAACAGCGCGAACATTCCCGTGATTGTTCTGGGCGAACTGCTCAATAACATCTCGAAGGTTAAAGCGGTCGTCTCTAGAGATGCGGGCACGTTGGTCGGCGAATGTGATTGCACGAGGTTCCTTCTGTTGTTGGGCGATTTCAACGAGGGCCTTCCGGGTGATACGCTCTCGAAGTCGTGCATTCCGGGCGAAGGCGTGTGGAGTCTCCACACGCATCACGTAGTCGGATTGGGGGCAGCGGACGTAGAAGAACGCTCGGATATACTCGTTGGCATCGCCCCACTTCAGTGAAACGCCGTCGTAGAATTCGAACGGTACAACGGACTCACCGTGCGCTCCCTCCTTCTGTTGGAGGAGCCACGGCGTGTAGCTGATGATGGGGCCCTTATCACCGTAGCGGTCGTCAGAGTTGTACAAGGCGTCCTCGAATAGTAGATGGTCGCTCCCCCACGGAAGTGGTGTCTCGATATTCACGTCGTTGTCTTCAATCTTCGTCTGGAGTGAATCTAGGGCAGCACTGGAACGACCAGTCTTGATGATGCCGATGGGCGGGTAGTTTCGGTCGTACATCATCTCGATTGTGGAGACGTAGTTCTGCATGATGTCTCCTACTATCTCGGGCCAGTTGTCGGTCATATACGTCGGCCCCTCCCCCGCCTGCTCAAACAGCATCCAACTGAACGCTGGGTTCGGGTAGAGGGGTCCGTCAATGAACAAAGGGCCGTCAAGTTCGGCAGCGTACTTGCGAGCATGTTTTCCCTCGGCATACGTCCGAGAGACGCCAACAAGATAGTCGTCAAGACGGCTAATGAGGTCGCTGGCAGGGAATCGGAGCATTTCGGCGTCGGTACCACTAGGGAGTTCAATACCCGTCTCTCCGACACCAGGTAACTCAAACTCGTCGTCGTTGTGGTGGGCGACAAGTGTCGCCGTAGTTCGGTTAGCGAGGTCGGCGTTGCCTGTCTTACCCGAGACACCGAGTTTCGCGGCGCTCCCTGCGGCGAGAAGACCGTTGTTAAACTGTAGTGCCCGTGTGGTGGAACCATCCAGTCCGTACGTGGTCGGCCACGGATCGTCCCACGACTTTACTTCGCTAATCGGCTTGTGGGTGATCTGGAATTCGTCATCGTCGAGTAGGTTCACATTCCCACCCGGCTGCTGGAAGTGAGCGATAGCGTCTGCAGCTGTCACGGTCTGTTGGGCGTCGAAGTCGCCAACTGCACGGCCCAACTCCTGAAACATCTGATTTAACGCTCCGTAAGTGTCCATGTCGGTCAAGCATGACCACCCGCATAGAAGTGCTTGATAAGGATATCAGCCATCGTATCTGTTGTATAGTTAGAGATAGGGTCAAATAAGGGTTCACCGCTCAGGGCGACGCGGTCTGAGTGGAGTGGCGCTCAGTCGTCGGTGGCCGTGTCGCCCACGGTGGCTTCAGTCTCGGTGTCATTCGTTGCTTCCTCGACCGCCGCATGGCCGGAACGGACGCGGCTGGTCTCGGTCTGAGGATCCTTTTCGACGAGGATTGCGTGATCGCTGTTCTCGATGAGGGTTTCGTCGTGGCTGACGAGCAGAATTTGTGGGACATTCCACTCGCCGATGGTCTGTATCATCGTCTGTAACTCGCCGACGTGCCCCGAGTCAAGGAATGTCGTCGGCTCGTCGAGGATGAATGGCGGGAGCGCCGCACCGGCGACGCCGTCGCGTTCGGTGATAATTTTGTAGACGCCCGCCCGAAGTGCGAGGTTCAGTATGCCGGACTCTCCACCACTAGACAGTTGCGGCTTAAGTTTCTCACCGTCCTGTGCGATGAGGTAGATGTTGTACTTTTTGTCGATGTGGACGCCGCGATAGGACTGATCCCTGTAGAGGTCCGAAAACACCTCGTTAGTGTACTCGTTCAGCTTGTAGATATTCTGCTGTCGGAGCTTGCCACGAACCTCCTTATACTTCTTGATGACCTCTGTCGCCTCGTCAATGCGTTCATTAGCCCACTCGCGCTGACTGGCGAGCATTTTCTTGCGCTTGGTCTCTTCCTGTATCTGCTCCTTCTTCGAGTTAAGAGAAGCGAGTTTATTGACAAGCTCCTCCTCTTCGGACTCTTTTCCATCCAAGGTCTCGCGGAATTCGTCAAGGTAATCGTCAATCTCGTTGATATCGTCTCTGATGGACTCGGCGTCAAGATCACCAAGTTCCGCCTCAAGCTCCTCCACGTCTTCTTTCAGGTCGGACATTCGGTCGTACGCCGTCCGTCGAAGCTCGCCGATGCGCTCGCGGTTCTCCTTATGGCGGTCGATATCGGATTCCAGTTCGGAGATACGTCCGTGTAGTTCGACTGCTTCTGAGAGCAGTTCTTCGACGGTCTCCACTCTGTTGACTCGGACTTCAGCGTCTTCGAGATCCTCGTTCGCGTCGTCGATTTCGTCGTTGAGTCGCTCCTTCTTTGAACGGTACTCTTCGAGTTCACCACGGAGTCCCTCCAGCGTCGACTCCACCTCATCAACGCGCGCTTCAGCATCTTCAATATCGGAGTCGGCCTGTTCAACCTCTCCGCGGGCATCTTCGAGGTCGTTCCGGGTAGATTTCGCGTCGCGGACTGCTTCACGAAGATCATCAAGCGTCTCTTGTGCTTCGTCGAGTTCCGCGAGACGCTCCTCTGCAGCTTCGAGGTTGGCCTTGTGCTCTGCAGCAACCGCCTCCGAGTCGATGTCATGAGCGTCGTCTGTCGCACCACAAACCGGGCATTCACCCTCGGATTCGAGATTGTCGACCTGCTCTTGTAGAGTTCCGAGGTGGCTCTTTTTTTCGACGATTTGCTCTCGTTCGGACGAAATAGTTTGCCTTGTCTCGGGGATGTGTGACTCATCAATGTCGTCTACCGACGCATCTTGGGGGATATCGAGTTCCACCGCAAGATCAGCGACCGTCGTTCGGTCATTTTCGAGGGCATTTTCGAATCTCTCGACACGCTTCTCGGCATCGGACTTGCGCGACTCAGCGGACTCAACCTCAGCACGGACGTCGTCGAGTTCACTCTCTTTTGACTCGATTTCGTCTACTGTTTCTTCGATGTCGGATTCGACTCGGTCAAGGTCCGACTGAAGGGAGTTGAGTCGCCCTTCCTCGATTGATTGACGTTCTGAGCGAGCCATTTCGGCTTCTTTTTGCGCCGTTAGGTGCGCCTGCTCGGCGGTGTCAGCATCCAGTACGTCGTAGTCAGCGAGTTCATCCCGCTCGGCTAAGGCTTCAAGATCCTCCTGTGCCTCGTCACGCGCATCTTCAGCTTTGCGCTGTGCTTCCTTTTCCTCTTGGAGTTCTTCCTTGTACGTCTCGTGGTCGCTTTCGGCGTCCTCGTACTTGTCACGGGTCTCATCGAGTTCCACTTGGAGGTCGTCGATGCGGTCAAGGGTCTCCGTCTTCGTCTCACGCTCGTCCTCAAGACCATCAATTTTCGATTCGAGATCGTCGATGTCGCCTTTGATGTCCGAGATCTTCTTGTCAGTCTTGTTTATTTGGGATTGGATCTCATCCTCCGCAGGCAGATCTTGAAGTCGCTTCTTGGTTTCGTCAAGGCGACTGTTCGAATCACGCTTTGCCTTCTTGTACTCACGGCGAGCGTCTTCCATGCGGTCGACGTACTCATCGAGACGGTTCAGACCAAGGAGGCCGTCAAGAATCTTCCGACGGTCTTCAGTGCTGGCATGGATGAGGCGCGTGATGTCGCCTTGCTGGACGTAGACGCTGTTGACGAACGACTCTGCGTCCATCCCGACAACGCGCTGAATTTCGGTCTGCACGTCGCCAAGGCTGGACACGTCTTCGGAGAGGGCGTCCGAGGAGAGTTTCGGGTAGCCTTGCTTGGTCTTGGCCCCGTTAACCTCGTCGTCGTCGTCGTAGCTTTTCTGGATGACCCACTCAACGGTGTACTCGGCTCCGCCTGCCTCGAAGACAAGTTCGATACGCCCTTCGTCAGCCTGCGTGCGAACAAGGTCTGGTAAATCAAAGTCATTGCCGACCTGGTACTTCATTTTCGTCTGGAACAGCCCACCGAACACCCCTTGCAGGATGGTGGACTTCCCCGCGCCGTTCAGCCCGAAGAGGAGATTTTCGCCGTCCTCGAAGTCGATATGACCGTTCTCGTAGCTGCGGATATTCTCTAAAATGAGGGTCTTGAATTTCATTGTCGTGTCTGTGATATCTACTATCGATTATCGTTCTTCGAGGGTCGCCTCACCGAACTGTTCTTTCTGCTCAGTGCGGATGTGTGTGTTCATCTCTGGACGGATGTCATCGTCATCAACGGTGTCGTCTCGTACGAGGTCATCTGCTTCGGTCGTGATGGTGGATATCTCAAGCCCTCCGACCGCATCATCTAACATCTTGTCGGGGTTCTGAGACTCCGTCTGCTCATCGTCAAAATCGAAGTCAAAGTCCACATCGGGTTGGCGTTTGTCATCAACATAGGGAACCGCCACTTCGCGTTCAGCCATCAAATCGTACACGTCCTTCGCAGTAACGCCCACGTTCGCGCCTGTCAGGCGGGCGACGACGACCATGTCTGAAATGTCGTCGTTCATTCCGCCGGCATCCTCGTCAATGCGGGTCGCTGCGTGGTCAAGGCTGTGCGTCTCATCGAAATCGATGTTTACTGTGAGGAACGGACGGGGCACGTTCTCGCGCCCGGCTGTGGAGATAGCTCGTGTTTTACGGCTGAGTTCCCCATCCTGGATATTCAACAGGTAGACGCTGGGTGTGCCTCGCTCAGACACCTTGCATCGTTCGGTCGCCCCAGGGTAGAACACTTTGACACCGTCGACAGTGTCATTACACGTCGAGTGGTAGTCGCCAAGGGCAAGAGCGGTCGGCAGGAAGTTCAGTCGATCAAGGATATCCTCGGAAAGGTCGTACGGGTCGCCGCGGTGTTCGGGGACAAGCGGCTGAACCAACTCGTGCATACAGAGAATAGTGACATGGTCGTTGGACTCAGATTCGCCGAGCGTGAAGTCGTATCCGTCCCACTCAGGTGAGCGTATAGCATCAATTCCGTACACTGATACAGGATCGTCCCCGTTGGCGTCTGTCACTACAGTCGGCGATTTCGAGAGCCGTTTCGCATTACCGAACCGCTTGATGATATCCATCCACTGTTCCTCTCGCTTCCGCTCATGATTTCCCACGATAGCGAGGAAAGGAATACCAGCGTCTTCCAGCCGACCGATGGTATCGAGGCAACGATTGACTGCGGGAACGCTCGGCGTTGGATCGTCAAACAGGTCGCCAGTATGAATGACTGCATCCACGCCCTCGTCAATAGCGATGTCGACCGAGGCGTCGAAAGCGTCTGCGAAGTCGGCACGGCGGAGGTCCTGTCCGTACTGACGCTTGTCGAGATGAGTATCACTTACGTGGAGTATTTGTGTCACAAGTATAACTACCTATTAGGAAATTCACTATAGGTTAGCGTATAAAACCACGGAAAATATGACAAACAGGAGTAAGTCTGCTATCCCTATGGTTTGGAAGGCAAGCCCCGACTAAGACAGTTCATACCAAGGCAGACGGTGCATATAGACTATCCGAATATTACAAGATGTTATCAACGACTTCGCGTAGGTCATCTGGGCTGGATCAAGCGAAGCATCAGTCGTGGATCTTGAACAGACGGTATTCGTTTATTTTCCGCGGCAACACGTACGATTTAACGAAATTGTCCGACTAGCGTATCGCTACCAATTGACCGAGCAACCGCTGGGTCTCGTGTAATACTCTGCAAAAGTTGGACGGGGAATCGAGGAGATTAGTCCCCGAACAGTCGAGAAAAGAATCCGCCGGAGTTGTCCGTATCCGATACGTTTTCTGTGCTTGCTGACTGCACGGTATCCGTGCCGGTTTCGGCCGCTCCGTTCAGGAGCTCGTTGACGGAGTATCCGATCCACTCGGCGAATTCCTCGGGTGCACCGATGTAGACGCTTGTGGATGATTTTTCGGACATGAATCGTTTGGGGAGGCGCTTCTCGTAGTCGTAGACCTCGTACTCGTCGCGGTCGAAGTCGGCGGTGATTGCATTCGGCTCAGATTCGAACGTGACACGGCCGCCTTGGATATCCCGCTGCCACTTCAACCGTCCTGTGTCGTACGTCTTCTCGGCTGGTTCGTCAGCGGGGAAGTACTCGGGTTGCTTTCGATCGGCTTCGTCGTAGAACTCGCGGACAATACGGCGGACGTCTTCGATAGTCCCGTTCCCGTCGGTCCATGGTTGTTCGGTGAGCATTCGGCGGGCTACGTAACTGAAGATCGGGTTTTGTCGTTCCAGAACCTCTGAGAGGTCTTTTTGTGCTTCGCGGAAGCCCGGGTCTTCCGGGTTGGAGGGGAAGGAGACGTCCATGCTCAGGATTTTCATTCGGTTCCGGAACTCGGATTTCGGGAGCGCGTCGTTGGTCGTGAAGATGAGGCACGGCTGATCGACGCTGGTGGGTGTCCAGTCGCCCCAGTAGTTTCGGATCGGGCTCCACCGCTGGATCTTCTCTTTTTCGGCGTCGATGATGGCGTACGGGAAGCACGTGTCCCATTCGCGGACGCCGCGGACCTCTTTGACGCCGACGTCGTCTGCGTCCACACCGGAGATGACCGTGTTGTCGGAGACGAGTCGCAGGATGTACTCGGTGAGCTTGTCTTTCCCCGCGTCGCTCTTCCCTTCGATGTAGAGGTGCTGCAGGACGTTGTCTAGCGTCCGTGACGGTGATGATAATGCCTCGGCGTACTGGTTGGCGAACGGTGCCCAGAACCCGTAGAGGAATGCCTCGTACATCTGCGCCATCACTGCGATCTCGGATTGCGTGTGGCCGTGGTTCTGGACGGTCTCGATGTAGTCTTCGATAGTTTCGAGGCAGTGATCCAGAACTTCAGGGGTCGGCTCGTTGGTGGCGACGAGAATCATCTCGTCGTCCTCACCGATCACGACCTGCTCGGCTTCCGGAAGGACGGACATCGTTGGGATGGCTGTTGATTCCTTGACCTGGTTGTTGTACGCGCTCAGCGGCGCGGTGATGCTGTGATCCTCGACGGTCGCGCCGCGGTCACGGAGCCCGGCCCCAAACTCGTCGGCGGTGTCTTTGTCCACCTTGCTGGTTCCCATCCGTATCTTCTCGTCGGGTGCACGGACCCGCGGACGATCTAGCCCGTCCGTCAGCCCCGTTTCGTGATCCGACTCGACGAGCCCGACGTCCGGTGACTCGTCGTCGTTCGCAGCGTCGGTGGAGTTTTCCTCGTCCGCGGGCTCATCCGGCTCAATGACGTTGCGATCGGCGTTCTCAGGTTCTTCGACGAACGCAACCGTCTCGTCGGCCCCCTCCGGGTCGTCGACAACGGCAGTGACCTGATCGGCGACGTCTTTCAGGTCCTCAACGGCGTCCTGATTCAGAGCAGCAGTATCGCTCACGTCGAGATCGCCGGCACCAACCCAGTACTCGATGCGGTTCTCCCGTTCTTCCGGTGAATCGGCATCCTCCAGTGCCTCGACAAGCCCTTCGAGGAGCGTCTGGTCGCTGTACCCGTCGCGGTACTCGTCGATGAACCGCTCGAACTCCTCGTCCAGTTCGGTCCCGACATCGGTCGTAATGACGGAGATCTGGTTCGTGTGGTACTCCCAAGAGTTCCGTGAGAGGTTCGCTGACCCTTGGACGAGCTTCACCGTGTCGTCCGGCATCACGATCCGGTAAATCTTCGAGTGGACGGTCTTCCGGTTCTTCAATCGAATCGTGAGTCGATCGTCTTGTCGCAGTCGGACGAGCGACCTCGCCGTCGAGACTTCGTTCACCTGGTCGGCGTAGTCTTCGGCGTTCCCGATGAGCACGTCGAGTGAGCCAATGTCGTACTCGGTCAGCATCTTCACCATCAGGTCGGGCGTCTCCGCGTACGTCACGGCATCCACGTGACGAGCGCCTGCGAACAGATCAAGAAAGTCACTCCGCTCTTTCACCATCGCCAGGCGGTATTCCGCCGCACCGGATCCGTAGAATTCCGGCATATCCGCAAACCTGTCAAACGAGATATTCGCCGTCAGTTCGTCCATACACACGGTAGCAGTCTGAAACGAATAAAACCGTGCCGTGGAGTGATAGTGGAGCATTCGTCATCGTAACTTCGACGCCGACGCACGCCTCATCGGGCTGGAAGCCGGCCAGTGATTGAGGAATGGCGCGAAGCTTCCGATGGACGGCAGCGTAAGCCGACGCGATCTGAAGGGGCTGATTTCGGTGAGGGTGATTCGACAGGGGTGCAGGACCTGAACTGATCGTGTTGTATGTGATCAATTATCTTTACCCTCAAAATATGCTGGTAGTGGGGGCTAATACATCTGATAATTGCGGACACCCCCCGTGTCTCAGTACAAGTCGATACGGAATCGTCGGACTGCGAAAGCACCCAGGCGAAAACTCGCTGCGGATCCATCGACTAGGAGACAGAGTATCGAGTGAAGTCGTTGGCCACGGCACTGTACTATCTTAGCTACCGGTGGGGAGAGGCTGTGGTAGTTACTCGACGGTGTGCATGTCGACACGGTCCTGTGCACTTTCCCGGGCAGCGTCTGCTTCAGTTTGGGAGATGGGGCGACCAAGCAGGCTTTCGGCGGAGGGGGTGAAGTCAGCACCCGGGTCAATGCCAGCTTTTCCGAGCAACTCCCACCGCAGATAGTATTCGTCGATTGATTCTACGTCGCTGTAGATGTGACCGCGCAATGCATTCGCATCATGAGCACTCCGATGTTCCGTGGTCTTGGTAGCATGGTCAGCGGTGTCCGCGATTTCTCGTTCGACGAGGAGATACATATCGCTCATTGGGAATGACTTACCGTAGTACAGTTCAAGTTCGATTTGAGTGCGTTCCTCGTCGGAATAGTTCATTACAGCTGATGACAGCAGGTTCCAGGGTGTATCGTCGACATCCTCGCTCTGACGTGTCTCGCCATCGCCCCAGGGATGCGGGCCCATGATTGTACAGAGTTCTTGGGCTTGGTTCCACTGTTCAAGTACGTCGTCCCAGTGGTCCTCGATAGTCTCCGGGTAGAGAGTGAGGATCTCCGTGATTTCCTCTGTCGTGTGACCGGTTTTCTTGAGGGCGAGTATTTCTGCTTGCCGTTCAGAGAGCGGGGTGTGATTAGTCAGGTAGGTAGCGTGGTGTCGCCACCCGGTTTGGCGTCGAGTCATGTTCAACTTCTATGATATAATGTGCTCCACTCCGGGTTAAATGGTTGGGCGAGAGAGTTTCTTATCTGCCTATTTCTTATAATTTGGGCCTTCTATCCGGACTTTGCTGATTTTGAATCGTCCGCTATTTCCGAATTCCGTAGATATCATTGTGAATATACAATACGCGTTTTTCGCGCTACTTCACCTTGTTTTGGGAGGGGCTGTTGGGCGGGGCGCGGAGCCTGTCAGTGACTCGGATATTGTGGTTGAACTGTCGCTGCGAGCATGCCGTGCGGGTCTTCTGTGAAACTGGATGGCTCTGCTCACAGAGGGTGTGTGAATGATTAGCTTCACCCTCCTGAAATTCTGGTGTTAGCGTCTGAAAAGCCAGATAATTCCGGACACCCCCCGTCACCTTCCCGGGTTAGCAACAAGCAGCGACTCACTCTTCTGTACACGGAGCCGATTCACTCGGCCTGTGGAACTAGGTTCTTGACACAGTCTAGAACCGATCACATCCTTTCGTCGATATCCGTCGTTGCCAGTGCTTGCGCGAGGAGTTCGAGATCCTCCCGATAGTCAATGGTGGTGAGCCACCGTTCTGGAAGCGAGTCGCTCCCGAAGCGTGCGCTGGCGAGCGCGCCCGTGACGGCTCCGATAGTGTCTGTGTCGCCGCCGCGGTTGACTGCGGTCACGATGGCATCCTCCGCACTGTCGGCTGTCAGCGCGTCGTACAACGCCGTCTGTAGCGTGTGGACGACGTAGCCGCTGTTCGGTAACTGGCTCTCATCGACGTGGTCCGGCACGAGTCGGAGCGTCTCGACGAGTTCGTCCGGTGCGTCACGTTCGAGGCGGTCGAGTGCGCCTGTAAGCGGGTCGTCGTCGCCCTGGAGGTACCCGGCGATTGTCGTTACTTCCCGAACGAGTCGAGAGGGTGCTGCCTGAACGCCACAAAATAGTCACTTTCTGTATAATTTGACGGTCAGTCTCGGCTGCTCCCACGAAGTAGATCGAGGAAGTTCCAATTCACCGCT
>Ga0208526_10039_pt1 | contig 12006 bp, 15 predicted proteins | sample AntDeeMetVIRHL08_FD_184779 | JGI IMG/M metagenome (GOLD analysis project Ga0208526, IMG submission 184779) | Saline lake microbial communities from Deep Lake, Antarctica, in enrichment culture - Antarctic Deep Lake Metagenome VIRHL08 (SPAdes)... ...
GATCGACCGCCACGCCTTCGCGACGGCGGCACTCTCGAACTGGGACGACCACCGCCCGGTCGATGAGTGCCTCGGCGCGGCCACCGAGCACGCGATCGTCGTCGCGGCGATGGGCAGCGGCGAGCAGGCGGTGACCCTCTGATGGTTTGCGGCTGTCGGAGGGTCTACTCCGATCACGGCGCGCCGCTCTTCGATCACACGCGGACGCGCGTGGCTCGTCATGTCGACCTTTTCGTCCCGATCCCGTTCACCGATCACCAACTCTGGCTGTTTTGGAGCTCAGAATGACTACGATGAGTGACCCGAGCCACCGATTCGCCGACGTCGAGTCGCTTGACGGCCTGGAGATCGACGCCGACGACATCGAGGCCGCCCGCGAGCAGGCGCTCGAACGCCTCGAAGACATGGAGCACGACGACGACCACGAAGCCTACTCGGCGGGATGGATCGACGGCGTCGTGATGATGGACCGGGTGCTGACCGATCCCGAGTACTTCGGCCTCCAAGAGGACTCAGATGGGTGAGCTAACAGCACGCCAAGAGGAGTATCTCGACGCACTCCCACAGCCGAGCTATCAGGCATGGGCGGACGCCGTCGACGCGGCCGAGTCGAGCGCCGAGGAGATGCGCCGACGGCTCACCGACGAGAACGACGACATCGAGATCGAGAAGGTCGACGGCGAGTGGCGCAACACGCTCCAGGAGACTGACGGCGACGAAGACGAACCGCTGGCTGATCGGCTCGCACTTGATGACGTCGAGCGCCTCGCCGAAGACCCACCCGACGAATCGGACCTGACCAAACGCGAGCGCTACATCGCCGCCGAACTCGAAACCGGCGCGACGGTCGATGGGCTGGTAGACGATCTCGACGAGCGGGAGTCGGTCGTCACCCAGCACCTCCGGGACCTCTACGCCTCGGGGTGGGACGTCTACATCGACGGCACGGCGGGCCTGGTCACACTCGAAGGAGACCACGCGCTCCGCAGCTCGGAGCACAAGGGCACGCGCACGCGGAAAGCAAACCAGTGGTGGGAGAAACGCCACAGTGCGCTCGTCCGCGACTTCAACGCGCTGCCGACGCCGTCGGTGGACATCACCAAACACCGCGGGCAAGAAGACTGGGTCCACCACTTTTCGGACATCCACGCGGGCGACAAGGTGCTGACCCCCGACCGGACGAACGTCTACAACGCCGACCTGGTCCCCGAGATCGTCCGCTACGACACCCGCAAGTCGCTCGAACTCTACGACTACCACGGCGTCGACTGCGACGTTGCCCACCTGTTGTGGGGCGGCGACTTCGTGACCAACGAGGGGATCTACCAGGGACAGTTCGAGGACCTCGATGCGTGGCTCGATGAGCAGCACGATATGCTCATGGAGCCGCTCCTGGAGCAGGTCAAAGCCTACTCCGAGCGCTTCGAGGCAGTCAACGTCGTCTGTCAGGTCGGCAACCACGGCGAGAACCGCGCGTCGGGGACGTCGAAACAGGCGAACGCCGACCTCGTCCTCTACAAGTCGATCCGCAACGCGATCGCGGCAGTCATTAAGTTCGGCGAGGGCGACGCCTTCGAGAACGTCAACTTCCGCATCGGGCAAGCGCGCCCGTATACGAACTTCCCGCTCCGCGGCGGCAAGCTCCGCGGGCACCTCCGACACGGGCAAGACCGCAAGCCCCAGGCGACGACGCGTGCGGGCTCCGACGACTGGAAGACGACACTGATGAACCACGACTTCGACGTGTCGTTCCTCGGGCATCACCACTCAAGCGGCCGCATTGTGTGGGACGGCCCGCCGGTGATCGCCAGCGGCACGCCGAAGCCACCGTCGGACTTCGTCGACCGGATCGCCGCCTCGACGTCGCTCGACCCACGAGAGCAAACCCGCGAGATCTCCCACTGTGCGGGCGTCGCCGACCACGGTGTGACGGGCGTCTACCCCGTCAAGACCCACGACTTCGACTATACGCGGGGTGTTGAGAACCGACGATGAGTACAGTCACCGACCCCTCGAAGCCTGAGCGTGGCGTCCTGGAGACCTGCAGCGGCTGCGGGCAGGTCTATCACCGCGATAACGGCCCCGACTGCGACTGCGACGGACGCTATCGGGCTGAGGAGCACGATGTATCATGAGCACCAAACACAACCGGCCGTGGTACTGCCGCGACGGCGTGGTCGACGAGTACAAAGACACGCTTCAGACCGACGGCCAGAGGCTTCCGATGCTTAAAACGCTCAAGATCATCCGCGCGATCATCGTCAACGTCGGCGTGATCGCGATCGGCATCTACGCCATCCAGTCAGGCGCGGAGCCGACCCTCTTGGGAACGTTGGCGCTGGCCGTTCTCGGCGGCTACAACGGGCTCGAACTGAGCGACTACACGGCGTTGCTGCAGGCTTACGACGAGGTCCAGACCGAACGGGGGAAATAGGAATGAGTGAAACTGACCTCACCACGATCCCGAACATCGGGCCGACGAAGGCCGCGGCGCTGAAAGCCGCTGGCTTCGAGACCACCGACGAGGTCGAGGCCGCCGACGTCGACGAGCTGTGTGAGGCCGACGGGATCGGCCGCCGGACTGCCGAGGACATCCTCGGGATCTCGTCGCTCGACCGCGGTGGCAAGGAAGCCAAGTTCGGCGACGTCCGCGAGGACCTCCTGGACGTCGCCACCGAGCCGGTGACCGACGAGATCGTCGCCAACGCCGCGGGGATCTCTCGGTCGACGTTGCACAACTACCTCGATCGACACCCTGAGTTCGAGCGCGAGTACCGACAGGCTCGGGCCCAGAACGCCCGCGATATCACGGGCCTCATGCTCGACGACGAGTGGGACGGCGAGGATCGTAACCTGCGGTTCATCGCCGAGCGCGCCCACGGCTTCGTCAAGACCGAGAAGCGCGAGGTTGAGATGGACGCCGACATCAATAGCGAGAAAGATATCAACCTCGACGACGAGTCGAAAGAGATCCTTCGCGAAACACTACGCCGACGCCGCGGCCAGTGAGCATGGAGACATTCGAAGGCAGAGAAGACGACCTCCAACGCGCGTACGAAGATCCGGCAGTTCGTCGGGAGTTGCTCAACCCGTTCGGCGAGAGTACGTGGGAGGAGTTCCTCAACGAGCTCACCTACGGCTACATGACCGCCGAGCGCGACGAGTGGCAGCCGCTCGCCGACGTCCACCGTCACTGGATCGAGCAGTTCGAATCTGAAGAGAACATCGGGATACTGGCACACCGTGACTGTCTCAAGACGACATTCACACTTTCATACTTAATCGCCTGTCTCGAATACATCGACGGCTTTCGGGCTCACTGGATCACAAACAACCAGAACTCGGCGTACAAGAAGGCCGACACTGAGTTCTGGAAGATGGTCGAGCGCAACCCATGGCTCACCAACCTGAACGCCACGCCGGTCCAAGACTCCAAGTCGACCAAGGAGTTCCAGAACGGCTCGGCGCTATACGCTGGCTGGCTGTTCGGCGGGATCGAGGGCGACCGGTCGCACCTGTTGATCCTCGACGACCTCATCAAAGAGCACGGGGACGGCGAGACCGAGAACATCATGACCTGGGTCGAGGGCGTCACCGTCCCGATGGTCAAGGACTCGGGGAAGACGGCCGTCATCGGCACCCGAAAGCGCCCCGACGACATCTACTCCCACCTCATCGACCGTGAGGCGTACAACTTCACCGAGTACCCCGCTGTGCTCGAAGAGTGGGATCGGGAGTTCGGTGACGACGGCAACTGGATGGACCGTCGACCACCAGAGGGGCTGTACACTGAGAGTCGAAACCCGTTTTCCGACGGTGACGACTCTGTGCATATCCTCTGGCCTGAAGCTCGCGGGCCTCAGTACCTCGCCAACAAGAAGTCGCAGATGTCTGCGCACCTGTTCTGGCGAGAGTTCTGCATGGTCATCCGCGGCGCATCAGGTGACCTCATCGACGCGACCGATGTCAACCGACTCGTCGAAGACGGTGGGTGTTCGATCCGCAACCGACAACCACCGCGAACAAAATCACCGAAGCCGGGTGAGGCGACAATCGTTACTCACGACCCGGCGTCGTCACCCACGGGCGACAACGCAGCGTTCGCTGCGTGGGTCGTGACAAACGACGGTCGACGGCTACTCCTCGACTGCCATGCCGAGCAAGGCATGAAGCCGAGTGGGGTCAAAGCGACACTCCAAGACTACGACCAGCGCTTCGATCCAGCGGTGATCGTCATCGAGTCGAACGGCGTGCAACAGTACATCGCAAACGACGCCATCGAGTTTTCGGCGTCACTGCGTTCGAAGATCCGCCCACTCACGACGACAAAAAAGAAGCACTCCCTCGAACTGGGAGTGCCTCGACTTCGGACGCTCGCCGAGAATGGTGGCATCCAGTTCTTCCGCGGCCACGGACCGACCGAAGAGTTCGTTCAGGCGATGATGTCGCTCGAGCTCAAGAATGGCAAGCTGAAGGGTCACACACCCGATCTGGTCATGTGTTGGTACATGGCTGAGAAGGCTATTCGCGCGCTCGAACAGTCGGGCGCGCTTGATGGAGAGCCTGACAAGAAGCAGAGCGGTGGGTCGGAACTTATCACATAACCATGACACGAAAGAAACAAGGGATCGTCGAAGACACGGACGTCGTCGACAAGATCGCCGATGACGAGGAGGACGAAGACGATGAGTGACGACGATAACGGCACGGGGAGTGCGATCAAATCCTCGTTGATTGGGATGCAGAAAGCCGCCGACTCGGTCGCGTCAACCGACCAACTCGACAAGCGCTCAATCGGTCTCACTGTCGGGTCAGGGCTACAGACGCCTTACCCAACGGAAAAGCTCGCGGCGCTGCAGGAGCTCAACGGCACGCACGCGGTGAGTATCGCCAAGAAGTCGAAGCGTGAAGTGGGGTATGGGTTCGAGATCGTACCACACGAGAACGTCGACATCGAGGACGCCAGCGAGGAGGAGCGCAAACGGGTTGAAGACTTTTGGCACGGTCGCGACACGCTTTGGAAACTCGGGCCGCGCGGGACTGCGGTCGGGACGCCGACCGAGATGCACGAGAAGGCCCGCCAAGACTACCACGGTATCGGGTGGGCGGCCCTCGAAGTCATCTATGCAGGCTACGACGACGAGCCTGCGGGGATGGCCTACCTCCCCGCGAAGACAGTGCGGATCAAGAAGGCCCGGGACGGCGACGAGTTCGTCGACGAACAGGTAGCCGGTCACGGGTTCGTTCAAAAACGCAACGGGAAGACACGATTTTTCGCCGAGGCGGGAGATCGGCAGGCGACAGACATCGACGGGAACTCCGACCCGACGTTCGTCGACAAGAACACCGGCGACGTCTACCAATCCCAAGAGGAGATGGAAGCCGCCGACGGAGACCCGGCCAACGAGCTGCTGTTCGTCCCGAACCTGCACCCCAACACGATCTATTACGGCCTTCCGACGTGGATCTCCGAGATCCAGACGATGGTGGCCGACCAGGAGGCTCGGCGGTTCAACCGCGAGCGGCTATCGAACGACCTCATCCTTGACTACGTCGTCATCGTCGAGGGGGGCACACTCACCGACGAGTCCCGGGAGGAGATCCGCGAAAACATCCAAGGCCTCCGTGACGGCGACAAGCCGGGGGCGATGATTCTCGAAGCCGAGGAGTTGGCTGACAAGGGATTCGACGTTGACAACAACGTCAAAGTCCGAATCGAGCCAGCAGCCCACTTCGGGAGTGAAGACATGTCTTTCGGCGACTACCGAGATCAGAACGAGAAGGATATCGCCAAGGTCCACAGCGTCCCACTGCAGTTGCTCGGGAACCACGACGCAACGAACTCCAACAGCGAGGAGGCGATCCGAGAGTTCACCGAGGACGAGATCAAACCCGAGCAGGAGCGCTATGCCGAGCGGATCTACCGTGTCATCCACCAGCAGATTCTCGACGTCAACGACTGGACGATCAACTTCGTCACGAAGGGCGCGCGCAACCAACTCGAAGAGGCCGAGATCGCCAAGAAGACGGTCGACTCAGTCGGCCAAGCACTGACAGTCAACCAAGCACTCGACCTGTTCAGTCTCGACGCCCGGGATGACGCGATCGGCGAGATGCTGATGTCGGAGATCGGGATGTCGCAGAGCCCCGGGGAGGTGCTCGACCAACGACTCACCGATGTCGAAGAGACCGCTGCGGCAGACAAGGCGGCGGATCGGATCGCACTCGGTGCGGAGGCCGACGACTAACCATGTGTGAGGCCTGCAGTGGTCGCCAGTTCACCAAACAGCGGACCCTCTCAAAAGTCGAGTTCGGGCCCGAAGAGGAACGCGCGTTTCAGTTCTTCCTGGACGAGTACATCGGCGCACTGCAGCCGGTCGAGGGGGACATTGAAGCGTGGCTCGACGAGGCCAGTGAGGACGACCTCGAATCACTCGAATCGATCCGCGTTGACCTGGCCGAGCGGGCGGGGAACTACACCAACGACTTCGAGACTGTCTTTCGGGAAGGGGGTGAGGAAGGCGCTCTCGCCGGTCGGGAGTACACCCAGCGCGTCCACGAGCTTGACGTCGCCTTCGACGTAGTCCCTGATCGGACGCTCGACATAATCGACGACTGGGTCGAGGTCGCCGCCGGGAGCACGCTCGACACGATCACCGAAAACTCGGCACAGTGGCTCCGCGGTGCGCACGAACAGGGTCTGCCGATCCCAGACATAGCCGACCAACTCAACGACGAACTGTTCGAGGGGCGGCTTGAGGGGTACGTCGCCGAGCGGGCAGCCCGAACGGGCACGATATCGACGTCCAATACGGGCAGTCACTCGGCCCATGAGGACGCGGATAGCGTCGTCGGCGAGCAGTGGCTGGCGACGCTCGGTCCTCGAACACGCGACAGCCACGAGGCGGCGCACAACCAGGTTGTCGCCGTCGACACGGCATTCAATGTCGGGGGGATCTCGATGCAATACCCCGGCGACCCCCGAGCACCGATTGGCGAGGTCGCTAACTGCCGGTGTGCTCCCGTCCCGGTCTTCGCGGACCAGCTCACTGCGGCACAACTGGCGACGATCAACGCGGGCGGTCGCGTGACGGCCGCGATCTGACGCAACCACCGATGACGGCATCCCCGCCGGGGGCGCTGCCAGAGGTCCATATCCCGGCGTTTCACGAGACAATGACACAGACAGAGCCGCGGCGTTGGCAGAAAACCGTCGCCATCAAAGCGACCGACGATGACGAGCGGACCGCCACCGGTGCGGCTCTCGTCCCATTCGAGGTCGACAGGCAACGGGACTACCTGACGCCCGCTGGCATCGAGGCGATGTTCAACCCCGACCCAGACGACGGGGTGATGCACTTCAAGTTCGCCGACGATGACGCCGAGCTCGTCAGGAACGAGATCATCGACGAGCCCGAGACCATCGGCGGGAAAGAGTACCCCGCGGGGTCGTGGATTATCAGGCGGAAGTACCTCGATGACGAGCTCTACCAGCTCGTCCAGGACGGCGTCCTTGATGGGTTCTCGATCGGCGGCGAGGTCAGCCAAGAAGTCGACTACGCTCTCGACGAACTCCCCGAGGAGGTCACCTTCCCGGCGGAGGTCGAAGAGGGCCCCGCAACCGAGATCCAGAACGGCAGCACTGGCGAGATCTCGGACGTTGACATCCCGGCTGTCCCGAACGCCGACCACGCGCAGAAGTCACTCGAAAAGAACCTCGTCGAGCAGGCAAGCGGCGAGGACTCTTTTGTCGAGCTGATGGAACCGCGGGGGCACTCCGAGGAGGACGCCCGTCGGCTGTGGGAGTACCTGCAGACGCCAGCGGACAAGGCACACAACCATGACATGAGTACTGACACTGACGATCCCGACGGAGGGCCGCCCCGTCTACGCGATTTCGAGGGAAACATGAGTACTGACACTGACGATCCCGACGGCGCGTCTCTTGACGACGTCGATGACGCCACTCTTGGCAAACGATTCAAGCAGTGGTGGGAGTCGATCGGTGGCGGGGGTTCGGACGCTGAGAAGTCCGCCCCTGACCCGCCCGACATCCCGACCACACGCGCCGAGAAGGCGCTGACAGTCGCCAAGGAAGGCCAGACGCTCTCGCAGTCGAATCGCGAGACGCTGATGGCCGCCCACGACGCCATCGAGGCGGCGCTCGCGTCGGGTATGGACTTCGAGACGAACCGATTCACAGACAGCGACGACAACGATTTCGACATCGCACAGTACGGCGACAAGGACGAGAAAGCGCTCGAAAAGCTCACCGAAGAGCAGGGCGACCTCGTCGCGACCGCCGTGCAACGCTTCGTCGACGCGCAGGGTGACGCCACGTTCGGAGAGTTCCGAGAATGGCTGTGGCAGACTGACGCGCTCGACGACGATACGATGTTCGCCGCTGACGAGGCGGCGTGGCAGTATCGAGAATGGACCCGCGAGCAGCGCGAAGAGGCGGCCGTCTCCGAGGGCTTCGTGCCCTACGTGATGGCCGAGACGGATACGGAAACACAGATCAACATGAGCAAAAACGACGGCACGAGCGACGGCGGCGACGCCGACGCAGACACCGACAAGTTCGCCGACGCTCCCGAATGGGCGAAGGCGCTTCACGAACAGGCAGAGAAAAACAGCGAGCGCCTCGACGGCCTTGACAAGGCCGACGATGGCGACACCGACGCGCTCGAAGATGCCCCCGAATGGGCGAAGACACTCCACGACCAGGCCGAGAAGAACGCCGAGCGAATCGACAAGGTCGCAAAGGCCAGCGCCGACACCGAACAGGTCGACGGCGCAGAAAAGAACGCTGAGAACGACGAATCGAGCGGCTTCAAGAAAGCCCTCGGGAGCCACTAAACATGTCTGACGCACGCAAAGAAAACACGCAGAGCCTGCAGAAGAGCCCGATCGACACGTCCGACCTCAACGGGGTCCAGCTCCCCCGCGACCTCTTCGAGGAGTTCATCGAGCGTACTCAGGAAGAGTCCAAACTGCTCGACATGGTCCGAGTCGAGGACCTGCCGCGCAAAGAAATGGGCAAGCCGAAGATCGGTGTGCCCACGATGTCCGGTGGCACTCGCGACGAGGACGGCAACCGTTCTGAGACGTCTTCGGCGTCGACTGGTGTCATTGAGTTCAACGTCACTGGTCAGTACTACTACATCAAGCACGACCTCAAAGAGGACGCCCTCGAGAACACGATGTCTGAGGAGGAAGTTGCGGGCCTCATCCTCCGACACTTCGAGCGCGCATGGGCGAACGACGTCCAGAACCTCGCGATCAACTCTGGGCGGTCGGGGTCGGGTATCGCGACTTCGCTTGACGACACCTTCGATGGCTGGATCGCCATCGCGGAAGGAGCAGACGCCGACTCCGAGCGCATCGGTCTTGAAGACACCGGCGCGGGAGAGGTCGACACGATGCCGACGTACGCCCACACTGACGGCGGGGGCACGTCGCAGCCGGTCAACACCAATCTGTTCCACTCGTTGATCCAGACGGTCCCCGAGCGGTTCCGCGACTCTGACAGCCAGGTCATCATGGTCTCGAAGTCGCAGCTACAGGAGTACCACTTCAACCTGACTGGCCGCGAGGATGGCCTCGGTACTGCAGTTCTGATGGGCGACAACGACGTCACACCGTTCGACTACACCATCGTCGGTATCTCGTACTGGCCCGACGACTACGCGATGCTCATCGACCCCGAGCAGCTCTCGTACGGGCTGTACGAAGGCGTCGAGATCACACAGATTCGGCAGTCGGACAAGACGATGGACGAGGCGCTCCACTCGCGCAACCTCCTGGAAGGACAGTTCGACTTCCAAATCGAAGAACTCCAGTCGGGCGCGCTCGCGACCGACATCGCCGCCCCAACCAGCGGAGTGTGATCTGAATGACGACCACGCAGCAGGAGATCCGTGATCGGTACACCGACGGTCTCGCACTCAACGATGGTGCACCGGGAAACGCTTCGACTGACGCGCCAGCCAACGCGGCTGACACTGTGGTCGCCGAGGACACCGACGTCCACATCGTCACGGCTGACGGCACGAACGCGGTCGACCTCGACGCCGTTGCCGAGGAGGGCCGCGAGGTCACCGTTGTCCACAACGGTGGAGCCGCTACGCCGACTGTGTCGTTCACCGACGCGGACTTCGTCGGGACAGGGCCGGCAGACCTGACGGCAGCGGGCGCAACGGCAACGGTGTCTAACATCGACGGCACGGCCAGCGGTTGGGTCGTCATCGCCACTTGAAGCGCCTGAGGAACTCACTTATGCCAACAATCAAACACACTGGCGGTCCTGGAACGTTCAACCACGTCGCCCTCGACGGGATCTCCAACTATGGAGACGAGCACGACGTCCCCGACGAGTCGGCCGAGCACCTCTGCGACGATCTCGGCTACTTCGAACGCACTGGCGAAGTCGCGCTCTCCGAAGATGAGTACAGCGTCACCGACACCGTCCCACTCGAAGACCACACTGTCGACGAACTGCAGGACATGGCCGCCGGACGCGATATCGAAGGTCGGTCGTCGATGAACAAAGACGAGCTCGTCACTGCGATCCGCGATCACGAATAGGAGTAACTGAATGGCCACCGACCCAGAACGATACCTCACCGCCGAAGAGCTACAGCGCGAGCTCCCGTTCGACAAGGCCGACATCAACATCGACCTGACCGACAGCGACTACAACACGCTGTTGAACGATGTGCTCCGCAGCGAATCGGCGCGTATCGAGCGCTGGGCGGAGACACAGTTCTCGCTTGTGACCGAGACCGAACCCCTGTCGCGACCCAAGAGTGCCCACGAACGGGAGCTGCCACTTCCCGCCCGACCGATTGCATCGGTCGACTCGGTGACCGTCGAAGGAGACGCCCTGACTGAGGGCACCGACTACGCGGTCGAGGAGACACACGTGGTCTTGCTCAAAGACAACGACGTCTCGCTCGTCAAGTGGCCAACCGACTACCGTGCTATCGAAGTGACGTGGTCACACGGCTACGACGGCATTCCCGAAGACGCGAAGTCGGCGCTGATCCGGCTCTGTCGGGCGCGCCTCAAGCAGACCCACTCCGACGGCAAGAAGAGCGAATCAACAGGCGACGGAGCGTCGGTCAGCTACGAGCCCGAAGCAGAGCTCAAGGCCAACCTGTACGCCATCGTCCACGACTACGACCCACCGAGCTACTATGGCGGTGCGTCGGTCGTATGATGTGCAACCAGTGGACGCATCGGCTGACAGCCGAACGCGAGACCAACTCAACAGAGACCGATGAGTACGGTGCGCCACTCCCCGGTGGTACTGAAACAGTGGTCGACAGTGAGCCGTGTCGGTATCGCCCAGAGTCGACGACGTATGTCCGCACTGAGACCGGCGAACGCGTCCAACGCGCGGCGACGGTCGTGCTTCGTGGGCACCTCCTCGGAGAGATTCAGGAGGGCGACACAGTCACACTGACGCCAATCGTCGGTTCGAACGTGCTTTCGGGCGTCGAAGTCCGGGGTGTGGAGCCGCAGTATAGCAGTCAAAAACGGCCGACGTCGGTCATCATCGAACTCGAAGGTGTCTGACGATGGATATCAAGTTTCAGATTCAAAACGCGAAGGATATGCGGTCGATGACCAAACGACTGCAGCAACTCCAAAGCGACGTCGAGAAAGAAATCGACGCTGTCGCCGAGGAGATCGCGTTACGGATCGTGGCCGACGCCCGGCGAGGTGTCAACGTCGACACCGGGCGACTTCGGGCGTCGATAGACTTCGAGACCGAGACCGAAGGTGAATTCAAGGCGTCCATTCGGGTTGGTTCGAACGTCGAGTATGCGATTTCCCAAGAGTTCGATAACCCCTACGTCCGCCCGGCGATTGAAGAGAACCGCGAGACGATCACCAGCCTCCTTGAAGAGGCCGTCGCCGAGGCGGCCGAGGAGAATAGCGCATGACACCCGACACATCCGACCGCGCCGATGGGCGAGTCCGTGAGCTGCGCGGGCTGAC
>Ga0208526_10040_pt1 | contig 11823 bp, 16 predicted proteins | sample AntDeeMetVIRHL08_FD_184779 | JGI IMG/M metagenome (GOLD analysis project Ga0208526, IMG submission 184779) | Saline lake microbial communities from Deep Lake, Antarctica, in enrichment culture - Antarctic Deep Lake Metagenome VIRHL08 (SPAdes)... ...
GTCAGCCCGCGCAGCTCACGGACTCGCCCATCGGCGCGGTCGGATGTGTCGGGTGTCATGCGCTATTCTCCTCGGCCGCCTCGGCGACGGCCTCTTCAAGGAGGCTGGTGATCGTCTCGCGGTTCTCCTCAATCGCCGGGCGGACGTAGGGGTTATCGAACTCTTGGGAGATCGCGTACTCAACGTTCGAACCGACTGCGACGGTGGCCTTGAACTCACCTCCGCGTTCGGTCTCGAAGTCGATCGAGGCTCGGAGTCGCCCCGTGTCGACGTTGACCCCACGCCGTGCGTCGCCGACGATCCGCAGACCGATCTCCTCGGCGACGGCGTCGATCCCGTTTTGGACGTCCTGCTGAAGTTCTTGCAGGCGCTCGGCCATCGAACGCATATCCTTCGCGTTCTGGATCTGGAAGTCGATGTCCATGTTAGACCCCGTCCACCTCGATAACCAGCGACGTCGGTCGTTTGTGGCGGCCGTACTGCGGTTCGACACCGACCACCTCCACGTCGGAGATGGTTGTCCCGCCGCCGAGTGGCGTAAGTTCGAGCGTGTCGCCCTCTTGGAGTTCGCCGAAGAGATGGCCGCGTGTGACGACCGTCGCCGCACGCTGGACGCGCTCGCCCGTCTCGGTGCGGACGTACTCGGTTGACTCTGGGCGGTAACGGACGGGCTCGTCTCCGATGACGGTCTCGCTGCCGCCGGGAAGCGGCTGGCCGTACTCGTCGGTGCCTGCGCTGTCAGTCTCCCGCTCGGCTGTCAGGCGATGCGTCCAACGGTTCGGGATCATACGACCGACGAGCCTCCGTAGTAGGATGGCGCGTCGTAGTCGTCGACCGTCGCGTAGACGCCACTGAGCATCACCTCGTCGGGTTCGTAGCTCACCGACGAGCCGTCGCCAGTGCTCTCGGATTCGAGACCGTCGGATTGGGTGCGCTTGAGCCGTGCGCGGCACAGCCGGACGAGCGCCTCTTCGACATCGGCCGGGACGCCGTCGTGGCCGTGGGTCCACTCGACCGAGATGCTGCGGTACTCAGTCGGCCACTCGTTGACTGCGGCGTCCTTGAGTAAGACGAGGTGTGTCTCCTCGACGGCGTAGTCCTCGCCTTCGGTGAGATCCGTGACCGACGTTGTCTCAACGGTCACCGACTGGACCGATCCGATCGGCCGTTCGGGGAGTGGGAGTTCGCGCTCGGGGGCGCTCTCGGGGCGCGAGAGTTGCTCGGTTGTTGGGGTGAGCGAAAACTCGACGTCGACCCAGCGCTCGATCCGAGCCGACTCGCTGCGGAGTGCGTCCTGATGTAGTTGGTCGTACTCCGCTTCGGTCAGGTCGGGATTGATGTCGGTCCAATGGAACGGCAGCTCGCGCTGTAGCTCCTCGACCGTCAGGTATCGCTCTGGGTCGGCCATTCAGTTTACTCCTGGTCTCGCAGCGCGGCGATGACTTCGTCTTTGTTCATCGACCCACGCCCGTCGATCTCGGCCTCGGTGGCGAGATCCCGCAGTTCGTCGTAGGTCAGGTCTTCGAGGTCCTCTTCGACGTCGGTAGACTCGACGCTGTACTCGTCCTCGCCGAGCGTGACCTCGCCGGTGCGCTCGAAGTAGCCGAGTTCGTCACAGAAGTACGCGGCTGTGTCGGCGTCGAGTTCGTGTTCGTCACCGTGAGTGGACACGCCCGACAGAGCGCCGTGGTTGAGACGGCCGGGGCCACTAACATGACGGACTCGTTCAGTCATCCGTTATCAGGGTGCCTGGATGTTGGTGGCGAGTGCGCCACTCTGCAGTTCCTCGATCTGGAGGTCGAACTGTCCTTCGAGCAACGTCCGCGAGTGGAGCGCCTCGTCCATCGTCTTGTCGGAGTCGGTGGTCTGCGTGATCTCCATGGCCTCGTACGGCCCGAAGGCGAGCTGGTCGGGGTTGATGAGCATCGCGATGTCGTCGGGCCAGTAGCTGACGCCGACGATGTCGTGGCCGAACGGGGTAACATCCGAGTCTCCCTGCAGGACCACGATGCCGAGCCCGTCGTTCCGCTCGGTCAGCCCGGAGTGGTACGCCTGGAGCTGGGACTTGCTCAGCATGATGACCTGCTCGTCCTCGTCGCGGAACCGCTCGGGGACCGTCTGGATCATCGAGTTGAACAGATCGGTGTTGACCGGCTGGGCGGTCCCCGCTGCGTCCCCGGTGTCGGTGTGGATGTACGTCGGCATCGTGTCGACGGTCTCGCCGTCGGCGTCGATCCCGATGCGGTCCGAGGCGGTGTCGTTGCCCTCGGCGATCGCGATCCAGCCGTCGAACTTGTCGTTGAGTGAGGCCGGGAGGCTGGAACCGGTGCGCCCGGCGTTGATCGCGAGGTTCTGGACGTCGTTGGCCCACGCGCGCTCGAAGTGCGAAAGGATGAGATTGGCGACCTGCTCACCCGACATCGTGTTCTCGACGGCGTCCTCTTTGAGGTCGTACTTGATGTAGTAGTACTGACCGGTGACGTTGAACTCGACAGCACCACTGGTGGCGCTGGACGTCTCGGGGCGGCTGCCGTCTTCAGCACGGGTGCCACCCGAGAGTTCGGGGACGCCGATCTTCGGCTTCGCCATCTCTTTTCGCGCCAGCGGCTCGACGCGGACCATGTCGAGGAGTTCGCTCTCCTCTTGGGTCCGCTCAATGAACCCCTCGAAGAGGTCTCGGGGGAGTTGCGCGCCGCTGAGGTCGGTCGTGTTGATCGGGCTCTTCTGCAGGCTCTCGGTGTTCGCGGTGCGTGCTTGGTCAGACATGCTCAGTCCCCTCCGAGCGCGGCCTTGAACGCGCTCGCTTCGTCGTTCTCAGCGTTCTTTTCTGCGCCGTCGACCTGTTCGGTGTCGGCGCTGGCCTTTGCGACCTTGTCGATTCGCTCGGCGTTCTTCTCGGCCTGGTCGTGGAGTGTCTTCGCCCATTCGGGGGCATCTTCGAGCGCGTCGGTGTCGCCATCGTCGGCCTTGTCAAGGCCGTCGAGGCGCTCGCTGTTTTTCTCTGCCTGTTCGTGAAGCGCCTTCGCCCATTCGGGAGCGTCGGCGAACTTGTCGGTGTCTGCGTCGGCGTCGCCGCCGTCGCTCGTGCCGTCGTTTTTGCTCATGTTGATCTGTGTTTCCGTATCCGTCTCGGCCATCACGTAGGGCACGAAGCCCTCGGAGACGGCCGCCTCTTCGCGCTGCTCGCGGGTCCATTCTCGATACTGCCACGCCGCCTCGTCAGCGGCGAACATCGTATCGTCGTCGAGCGCGTCAGTCTGCCACAGCCATTCTCGGAACTCTCCGAACGTGGCGTCACCCTGCGCGTCGACGAAGCGTTGCACGGCGGTCGCGACGAGGTCGCCCTGCTCTTCGGTGAGCTTTTCGAGCGCTTTCTCGTCCTTGTCGCCGTACTGTGCGATGTCGAAATCGTTGTCGTCGCTGTCTGTGAACCGGTTCGTCTCGAAGTCCATATCCGACGCGAGCGCCGCCTCGACGGCGTCGTGGGCCGCCATCAGCGTCTCTCGGTTTGCTTCCGAGAGCGTGCGGCCCTCTTTGGCGAGCGTCAGTGCCTTTGCGGTCGTGATCGGGTCGGCGTCGACCAGCTCGATGCTGTCGGTGTCGTCGCCGTCGCCGTCGCCGTCGTCACCTCCGAAAAGTAGGCCCTTGAGCCGCTTGCCGAGCGTGGCGTCATCGACGTCGTCAAGAGGCGGGGCGTCGGGGTCGTCAGTGTCGTTGGTCATGTCATGGTTGTGTGCCTTGTCGGTCGGCGACTGCAGGTGCCCCCACAGCCGTCGGGCATCCTCCTCGGAGTGCCCCCGCGGTTCCATCATCTCGACAAACGACTCCTCGTCACCGGCCCGCTCGACGAGGTTCTTTGTGAGAGACTTCTCCGCGTGGTCGGCGTTCGGGACCGCCGGGATGTCGACGTCGGAGATCTCGGCCGTGTAGCCGTTGAGGATCTCCGAAGCCCCGCCGGATTCGACCTCGGCCGGGAAGGTCACCCCATCGCCGAGTTCATCGGCCGACCGTTCGACTTCCTCGCTGACTTCGCCGCCGATCGAGAAGCCAGTGAGCACGCCGTCATCGACGAGCGCCCACAGCTCATCATCGTGGTACTTTCGCGTGATGACCCACGAGCCGGCGGCGTACTCCTTGCCGCCAATGGTCTCGGGCTCGTCGATGATCTCGTTGCGGACCAGTTCCGCGTCATCATCGGCGAAGCGGTAGTGCATGACCCCGTCGTCGGGATCGGGTGCATACATCGCCTCGATGCCAGCGGGCTTGAGAAAGTCGCGCTGTCGGTCGACCTCGTTGGGGACGAGAGCCGCGCCCGTCGCGGTCCGCTCGTCCTCGTCGGTCGCTTTGATGGCGACGGTTTTCTGGAAGCGCCGCGGCTCTGTCTGTGTCATTGTCTCGTTGAGAACGCCGGGATATGGACCTCTGGCAGCGCCCCCGGCGGGGATGCCGTCATCGGTGGTTGCGTCAGATCGCGGCCGTCACGCGACCGCCGTTCTGGATCGTTTCGAGTTGGCTCTCGGTGAGTTGATCGGCGAACACTGCCGCCGTCGCACAGCGACAGTTGGCGATCTCGCTGACCGGCGCGAGTGGGTCACCAGGGTGATCGAGGTAGACGCCGCCGACTTCGAAGGACGTTCCCACGGCGACGACCTGTTGGTGGGCTTGCGCGTGCGAGTCGCGCTCCCGCCCATCGATCGACGTCAGCCACTGTTCGCCGACGACGCTGTCGGCGTCTTCGTGCGCCGAGTGTGCGCCAGCGTTCGACGTTGAGATCGTCCCCGTGCGGGCCGCGCGCTCGGCGACGTAGCCTTCGAGGCGGCCGTCGTATAGCTCATCGTTGAGCTTGTCGGCGATGTCGGGGATCGACAGCCCGTCTTTGTGCGCCCCGCGGAGCCACCGCGCCGAGTCTTCGGTGATCGTCTCCAGGGTACTCCCGGCGGCGACGTCAACCCACTCGTCGAGGATGTCGAGCGTCCGGTCGGGGACAACGTCGAACGCCACGTCGATCTCCTCCTGGCGGACGGCCAGCTCACGCCCGGCGAGGATACCGTCCTCACCGTTCTCCCGGAACACCACTTCGAAGTCGTTGGTGTAGTCGCCCGCTCGCTGTTGGATCTCGCCGCGGAGCGATTCGAGCGATTCGAGGTCTTCCTCACTGGCCTCGTCGAGGAACGCTTCGATGTCGTTCTCGACCGGCTGGACGGCGTCGATGTAGTCGTCGAGGAACGTCTGAAAAACACGCTCCTCCTCCGGCGAGAACTCGACTTTCGAGAGCACTCGGCGTTTTGTGAGTTGCCGACCGCCGCACGCCTCGCACATGGTCAGTCCCCCGACGCCCCGCGTTTGATCCGCTCGTCGGCCTTCTCTTCGCGCGCCGACTGTTCGACTTGGGTGACTGCCTCGTCAAGGGCCGCCCCCGGCGTCTGTTGCGTTGATACCTCGGAGACGAGCCGCTCGCCGATCTCGTCATCGCGGGGTTCGAGGCCGAACAGTTCGAGCGCTTGGTTGACCGTCAGCACCTCTTTGACCGAGTCGGCGGTCATCTTCCCGATCTCGGCCCGCTCGCGTTCGTTGCGCGCGCCCTTGGTGACGAAGTCGACCGTCCAGTCGTGGACGTCCAGGATCTGCTGGTGGATGACGCGATAGAGGCGCTCGGCGTAGCGCTCTTGCTCCGGTGCGATTGTCTCTTCAGTGAACTCTCGGATCGCCTCCTCGGTGTTGGCGTTCGTCGCGTCGTGGTTCCCGAGGATCTGCAGGGGGACGTGGTGGACCTTGGCGATGTCCTTCTCGTTCATCTCCCGGTAGTTGGCGAAGCTCATGTCTTCGTCGCCGTAGTGAGCCGCCGGCTCGACGCGGATCTTGACGTTCTGGTCTTCGACGCCGATCCCCTTGTCGACGAGGTCGTCGGCCTCCAGGATCAACGCCCCCGGACCATCGCCGTCGCGGAGCCCCTCGATATGCTCCCGAACCTCTTTGCGGGACTCTTCGGAGAGTTCGCCGCCCTCGACGATGATGAGGTAGTCCATGACGAGGTTGTTTTCGAGACGCTCGCGGTTGAACCGCCGCGCCTCCTGGTCGGCGACCATCGTCTGAATCTCGCTGATCCATGTCGGCAGGCCGTAGTACAGCGTGTTCGGGTGCGGGTTCGGGATGAACAGCAGCTCGTTGGCTGGCTTCGCACCCTCGTTTCGCATCGTCTCGATGTCGTTGTAGACCTCGCCCGTCTCCCGGTCGACATACCGCGGGTCGGGGTTATCGTTGAGGTCCGTGTTCTGCCGATCGCCCGCCTCGGCGAAGTAGCGCGTCTGCCCGTTGCGCTTTTGAACGTATCCGTGGCCCGCGATCTGTTCGTCGATGAACCCATCGCCATCCCGTTGCTTTTTGACGCGGACGGTCTTGGCAGGGAGGTAGCTCATCCCCGCAGGTTCGTCATCGAACTCGGCGTAGATGATTTCGAGGGCCGCCCACCCGATACCGTGGTAGTCTTGGCGGGCCTTCTCGTGCATCTCGGTCGGCGTGCCGCGAGCCGTCCCCTTCGGCCCGAGTTTCCAGAGCGTCTCCCGCGACCGCCAGAAGTTCTCAGCGCGATCGCGTTCGTCTTCGCTGGCGTCTTCCGGATCGACGTTTTCGTGCGGCACGATCTCGAAGCCGTAGCCGACCTCGCGCTTCGACTTTTTCTCAACACACACCGCGTGCGTGCCGTTGAGTTCCTGGAGCCCGGCGAGTTGGTGGGTCGGGTAGGGCGTTGCGATGCCCTGCCCGACAGTGATGCCGATCGAGCGCTCGTCGAGTTGGTCAGACGACGCCGACCCGGCGGCCTTCTGCATCCCGACCAGCGATGACTTGACCGTGCTGGTGTCGTCGTCACTCATCGTCTTCGTCCTCCTCGTCATCGGCGATCTTGTCGACCGTCTCTTCGTCTTCGACGATCGCTGTCTTGTCTCGTGTCATGGTTAGTTGATGAGCTCCGAACCGCCACCGCTCGAACCACTCTGCCGGTCGCCCGAGTAGCGTTGGTAATGCGTAAAGAGCGCGTACCGAAGCGAGTCAAGGGCGTGGTCGGTTGCCGCCGACTTCCCGACTTGGTCCTCCTTGTACGAGGCGAACTCTTGGATGAGATCGCTGCACCGATCGGCGATGAGCACGCCAGGGCGGCCGTCTTCATCAACGGCAAGACGGTCGCGGACGTGGTCGATGCCGCCGTCGAGGCTCTTTTCGGCCTTGACGGCAGGCCAGCCCGCAGCCTTGAACTGTCGGATGTGCGCGGGTTCGTGTTCCGCGTAGACGATCCCCTTTGGCCGCCCTTTGATCCACGCCTCCCGACCGTCGAGGATGCCGTCGGGATCGACCACTTCGGCGAGCCGCGACTCGGATTCGTAAAACGAGTCCCAGACAACGAACTGGTCGGTGTGGGTCTTTCGAATATCGAGCAGCACGCGCGGGTCGTCCCACCCCGCGTCGTAGCCGTAGATCGCCCAGTCCTCGACGAGGCGATCGGCGAGTCCGTCGGTCGGGGTGACGTGTAGGTTCCGTGAAAAGTCGGCGTAGACGAGCCCCGTCGCCGCACTAAAGCCGCCATGCAGCGCTTGGGCCTCGCGTTCGGAGCCCTCGAACTGGGCCCGCATCTTCTCTTTCTCATTTAAAAACGGGTTGTTGAGCGACGACCCGACGACGATCTTCAAGCGGTCGCTCCACCGTAGGGCTTCGTCATCTTCGTCGACTTGCCGCTCGGTGATGTCGTAAAACTGGTTGAACCCGTTGCCGGTCGAGGTCCACAGCGTGACGTTCGGGCCCGCCTCTGTCCGCTGACGGGTGACGAGCATCTCGTGGAGATCGTAGAGGTCTGTCGTCCCGTAGTGGGCGACCTCATCCATCCAGATCGCGTTGAACTCCGAGCCGGCGAAGCGCGACCAGACGTCGGCCCCGCCGAGCTGGACGACCGCGCCGTTGATGAGCGTCAGGCGGTGTTTGGTGCCGTGATACCCAGCGACGATCGGCGAGTTCTCAGGGTCGCCGGCGGAGTCGTTCGGGACTGTGTTCTCGCCCGGGAGGCGCTCGAAAAAGCCTTTGTAGGTGGCCGGGCCGCCTTTCTGACGGTCGGGCGCGAGCACGAGGTAGTGGCCGTCTGGGGTCTGGACGGCCTCGGTGAGGATCCAGTCCGACCCAAGGACGGTCTTGCCGCCACCGTAGCCGGTTCGGAAGACGACGACGTCGTAGTCGCCGGATTCGAGGGCGTCGAAGGTCCGCAGTTGGGCGTCCCAATAGTGACCACCGACCTCGACAGCGCCCTCACTCGTCTGGGTCGTAACGCTCACGGCGGACAGTCACCTCCATCGGGCCGCCTCCTTCGCCGGTGTGTTCCATGCTGCCCTCGACCTCGCGCTTCTCGGTCTTCTTGTAGTCGAACGAGGTGGCGAGGATGAACTTCGCCATCGAGGTGTCGAAGTCCTCATCGCGAAGGCCGCCGACGATGAGTTCGGTCTCGCCCCGCGAACGCGCCTGCGCGAAGCTGGCACGAAAATCGTCGTGCGCATCGAGGTATCGCTGGAGTGCGGTGCGTGAGACGCCGGCGGCACGAGCACACCCGCGCTTCGAGAGCCCGGTTTCGGCTGCCTCGATGAGTGTGTCGTGGTCGTCCTCGTCGAGCGCGAAGTCTTTGCCCTTGGTCGCCCCGTCGTCATCACCGAGGATCGCTTTCGCCGAGGACTCACCGAGCATGTGGACGTCGGCGAGTTCGTCGACGGTCGCACTCTCGACGGCGGCGACGGTTTCGTACCCGGCGTCGCGCAGCTGCTCCGCTATCGCGTCGCCGACGCCGTCGATATCGGTGAGGTCCTCAGTCATGGTGTCGAACAGATCAGACAGTCAGGGTCGTCGCACGTCTCGCGGTGGGACGTCTCCCCGTCGGCGACGTCCTGGATGCAGTCCATGCACTTGCCGCGGTACCAGCCGGCGGCGTTCTTGGTCTCGACCGGGTCGCCGCATCGGTCGCACTCTCCAGGCACGTCACTTGTCGTCCGTACTCTCGCCCTGCACTTCGTCGTAAGCCTGCAGCAACGCCGTGTAGTCGCTCAGTTCGAGCCCGTTGTAGCCGCCGAGAACGGCCAGCGCCAACGTTCCCAAGAGGGTCGGCTCCGCGCCTGACTGGATGGCGTAGATGCCGATCGCGATCACGCCGACGTTGACGATGATCGCGCGGATGATCTTGAGCGTTTTAAGCATCGGAAGCCTCTGGCCGTCGGTCTGAAGCGTGTCTTTGTACTCGTCGACCACGCCGTCGCGGCAGTACCACGGCCGGTTGTGTTTGGTGCTCATGATACATCGCGCTCCTCAGCCCGATAGCGTCCGTCGCAGTCGCACGCAGGGCCGTCCTCGACGGTGTACAAAACTCCGCACGCACTGCAGGTCTCAAAAGTGGACGTCTCGAACGTGTGTGGGTCAGTTACGGCCATGCTCATCGGTACTCCTCGACGTCGACGGTGTCGGCGCGGGCTTCGATCCGATGCTCCAACCGATCAACGCGTCGTTGCATCGCCTCAAGGCTCGGCATCGTCTGCCGGCGTGCCTGTCGGCGGCATCGGTCCTGTGTCATCCATCGGCTGCGGTCAGCGTCTGTCGTATCCTCATCCCAGAACCAACTGGGGAGGTCGTAGTCTGTTGTCATGCATTTGCTCTCCTGAGTTGAGACTCTCTGTTAGTCTACCGCTCGTAGTGACGGGTGTCGATCGGGAACGACGTCGTCAGCCCGTCATCGCTGACGCCGTGGGCGGTCGCGACGCCTTGGTAGTCGTTCGGGACCTTGCCGCCGATCCGCTCGACGAACTCCCCGGCCGGTTTTGGCGAGCTCGTAACGAAGATCGGCGGGCCACCCCACGGGATCCGCCCCGAGATGTGATAGTGGCCCATGTAGGCCACGTCGAAGTCGTGGTCTTGAAGCGTCGACCGCCACTGATTCTGTCGCGCCGACGTCTCGGCCTGCGGCTTCCGATGCTGGCCGTGTCGGAGGTGGCCTTTGAGCTTCCCCCCGCACATCTCGAAGTTGCGGTAGGGCTTCGCTTGGCCGATGACGAAGTCGACGTTGTCGAACTCGTCGGAGCCGTACTTTTGGATCTGCGCCACGGTGTTGCGGATCGTCTTGTAAAGGACGAGATCGGCGTTGGCCTGCTTGCTGGTCCCCGAAGCGCGGTGGTTGCCGTGGTTGCCCACTTGACAGACGATCTGAACGCGCGGGAACCGGTCGGCGAACGCCTTGATCTGTGAGACCAGCGGGTCGACCAGTACGTCGTGCTGTTCGTCGAGCCACGCATCGAGATTCTCGAACTGCCCCTCGTAGATCCCCTCGTTGGTGATGAAGTCGCCGCCCCACAGCAGGTGAGCCGTGTCGTACTCGCTGTTGTGCTTGTCGGCGAGCGCGAGCGACTGCTGGGTGATGTAGTCGACGACGCGCGGGATCTCGCTCGTCTCGTAGACGACCCGGCCGTCATCTCGCCGGACGATGTCGCCGGCGTGCAGGTCGGTCATGTGGGTGACCCAGTCCTCGCTCCCGTCAGCGTCGATGTTCCGCGCGCTGGGTGTTGGGAGCCCGTTGTACGCGTGGACCAGCTCGTCGTGTCGACGCTGCCACCACTCGTTTGCCTGCCGCGTGATCTGCGTCTTGTGTTTCGAAGACCGCAGCGTGTCGTGATCGAGGGCGATGTAGTTCCCCTCGCCGTCGTCTTCCAGGGGCCAGCCCTTGTCGGCGATAGACTGCAGGTGCGCGTCGACGACGATCTCCTCGATGCCGAGGTCGTCCGCCAGCGCTGCAGCGGACTTCGGGAGTGAGCGGTAGATGTACGTTTCGCGCTCGTTGAGGTCCTCCCGCTCGGGATCGTCAGCGTCGCCGAACGTGTTGCGCCACTCGCCGTCGACCTTCTCGATCTCGATGTCGTCGTTCTCGTCGGTGAGCCGTCGGCGCATCTCCTCGGCGCTCGACTCCGAGGCCCCGACCGCGTCGGCCCATGCCTGATAGCTCGGCTGTGGGAGTGCGTCGAGATACTCCTCTTGGCGTGCTGTTAGCTCACTCATTTACGGTCTCAGTTCGAAGTTCCGAAACGTTCGTCCCAGCGTGATTCGCAGAGGAACGCATCACTCATCTGAGTCCTCTTGGAGGCCGAAGTACTCGGGATCGGTCAGAATACGATCCATCATCACGCACGCGTCGATCCATCCCGCCGAGTAGGCTTCGTGGTCGTCGTCGTGCTCCATGTCTTCGAGGCGTTCGAGCGCCTGCTCGCGGGCGGCCTCGATGTCGTCGGCGTCGATCTCCAGGCCGTCAAGCGACTCGACGGCGGCGAATCGGTGGCTCGGGTCACTCATCATAGTCGAGCCTCCCGAGATAGGCGAGCGCCAGCACGCGGACGACGTCGTCGTTCTTGAGCTCGCCAGCCGAGCGACCACGTGTCGCCCGATCGGCGTCGACGGCTTCGGCCTCCGAGTCGATGAGGTCCTTCGCCTCCTGGGAGACTTCGCCCGCTTCGTCGCTGAGTGTGATTGTAGTCATTCTGAGCTCCAAAACAGCCAGAGTTGGTGATCGGTGAACGGGATCGGGACGAAAAGGTCGACATGACGAGCCACGCGCGTCCGGCTGTGATCGAAGAACGGCGCGTCGTGATCGGAGCAGACCCTCCGACAGCCGCAAACCATCAGAGGGTCACCGCCTGCTCGCCGCTGCCCATCGCCGCGACGACGATCGCGTGCTCGGTGGCCGCGCCGAGGCACTCATCGACCGGGCGGTGGTCGTCCCAGTTCGAGAGTGCCGCCGTCGCGAAGGCGTGGCGGTCGATC
>Ga0208526_10043_pt1 | contig 11250 bp, 10 predicted proteins | sample AntDeeMetVIRHL08_FD_184779 | JGI IMG/M metagenome (GOLD analysis project Ga0208526, IMG submission 184779) | Saline lake microbial communities from Deep Lake, Antarctica, in enrichment culture - Antarctic Deep Lake Metagenome VIRHL08 (SPAdes)... ...
CTCGTTATTGCGATCACCAACGACGAACGCGGAGACAATCCAGGAAGCACCGTCATCACGCTATGAGAACTATTCTATGACACCCTCCTCTATGGCTACCCTCCTGTTGGAAGTCGGCGTGATGTTCGCGGTGGTTGCCCTCTGCGGAGCCCTCGCCAAGCGAATCGGCCTCTCTGTCATTCCATTCTATATTATTGCCGGGATTCTGTTCAGTCGGTTCGTCATCGGTCGACTCGGGCTGCCGCACATTCAAGAAACCGAGTTCATTTCGATTGGTGCCGAAATCGGCATCGTCTTTCTGCTCTTCTTTCTGGGACTTGAGTTCAATCTCGACCGACTGCTCGAAAGCCGCGAGTTGATCGGCAAAGCCGGACTCATCGATCTTGGAATCAACTTTCCGGTTGGGTTCGCCCTCGGTTATCTGTTTTTCGGTGATCTCATTGCCGCAACGCTGATGGCCGGAATCATCTACATCTCGTCGAGTGCGATCATCACCAAATCACTGATCGATCTCGGCTGGATCGCCAACGACGAGGCCAATCCAATGCTCGGCACGCTCGTTTTTGAGGATCTGTTTATCGCCGTCTATCTCGCCGTTATTTCGGCACTCGTTATTGGCGGCGGTGACGTGAGCGAGGCCGTCCAATCGGTCGGCATCGCGGTCGGCTTTATTGTTATCCTTCTGCTACTCGTCCAGTTCGGCAACGCGCTCTTCGAGCGCCTGCTCACCACCGAGTCCCACGAGTACTTCGTCCTCCGGGCAGTCGGCGTCACTGTCCTCGTGGCGGGAGCGGCACTGGCTCTCGGTGTCAGCGAGGCCGTGGCGGCGTTTTTCATCGGGATGGCATTCAGTTCAACGACCCACGTCCACGAACTGGAGACGCTTTTGGAGCCGGTCCGCGATACCTTCGCAGCAGTGTTTTTCTTCTGGATCGGACTCATCACGGACCCGCTGCTGGTCGTCGGCGTCGCCGGGCTACTGGCGGTCGCAATTATCGTGTCGACGCCGACCAAACTCCTCAGTGGCTACTGGGGCGGCCAGGTCTACGGGCTGAGCCACACCCGGTCGGTTCGGGTCGGCACGGGAATGGTCACTCGCGGTGAGTTCTCGCTAATCATCGCAACGGTCGCGGCCGCCGGAACCGGACCCGTGCTCACCGAGACGATCCCGGCGTTCGCCGTCGGCTACGTCCTGCTGATGAGCATTCTTGGAACCGTTTGTATGCAGTACTCCAGCGTCCTCGACAGTATCATCCCCGACCGCACAACCACCACCCGAGCCGACCCAGCCGACTAATCCCATGCGACTGATCCAAACACTTGTCCCTGACGGGAAACACGACACGGTCGTCGACATTCTCGAAGCCGAGGACATCGAATTCGCAATGACCAAAGAGAGCTCCGAATCGGGCTTTAGCGACATCGTCTACATTCCAGCCGAGTCCGACGATGTCGAGGCAATCGTCGACAAACTCCGGGATGTCGGCGTCGAACGGGAAGGGTATATGGTCATTACCGATGTCGAGACCATCGTCTCCGAGCAGTTCGAGGAGAAACAGGACGAAGACGAAGACGGGGGCGAAAACGACCGCATCTCGCGGGACGAACTCCGGACCAAAGCCCGAAACCTCTCTCGAAGCACGACGAACTACCTCGTGTTGACGATCATTAGCGCCATCGTCGCCACTGCGGGCCTGCTCCAAGACAGCGCAGCGGTTGTCGTCGGCTCAATGGTAATTGCCCCGCTGATCGGGCCAGCGATGGCCTCCTGTGTCGGCACCGTGATCAACGACGACAACAACGCTTTGTTCTGGGAGGGAGTTCGCTCGCAAGCGATTGGGCTTGCGGTTGCCGTCCTAAGTGCGACACTGTTTGCGGTCGCCTACCGGTTCCTGTTGGCCCCTAACCTCGAACTCCTGTTGATCCAACAGGTTGCCGAACGCGCCCATCCCGGACTGCTGGCGCTCGCAATTGCGTTGGGGGCTGGAACCGCCGGTGCACTCTCGCTGACCTCCGGAGCCGACGAGGCACTGGTCGGCGTGATGATCGCCGTCGCCCTGATGCCGCCAGCCGCGTCGGTCGGTCTCGGCATCGCCTACAGCGACCATCGCCTCGCTATCGGCGCAGGTGTGTTGGTGTTGGTCAACCTGTTGTCGATTAACATCGCCGGCATCGTGACGATCTGGGTCAAACGCTACAAGCCGACCCAGTGGTACGACGCCCAGCAGGCCCGGCGAGCCACTATCGGTCGACTGGCCATTTTCGGACTCGCGGTCTTGCTTTTGACCTCGTTTTTGGCCGTTAGCTCGCTTGATGCCCGCGACAACGCGGCGTTCGAAAGTCAGGTCAAGGCGATTGCCCAAGACACCACCGACCAACTGTTGGCTGTCGACATCCAGTATCGCGCGGATCTAGTCACCCAGCAGCCGACCGCGGTGACGATCTCCGTCTACGGCGAGAATCCGCCAGCCGCTGCTGCGATACGGGAACGAATTCGTCAACAGACGGGTGTCGACGTCCCAGTCACCGTCATTACTGAACAAGTAGATACTGCCTAACTGGTCTAAACATTCCATCTCGGTCGGTAGGGCCAGATTACCACTGTCTCGCGACCCGTTAGCAAGGAAATAAAAGCGTACTGAGACGGTGTATCGACTACTCGCTGAGCTGGCTGTAGGAGCCAACGAGGCTTTCGGAGAGATCGAGTCCCTCGATGGTCGCCTTCTCGTCGAAGACGGTGTCGGTGAGCACGGCGTCTTCGACGTGGGCGTCGGGGAAGATCAGTGAGTCGGTGACCGTGGAGTCTTTGACAGTTGCACCGGACATGACGTGAGTCGAGCCGTTTAGCTCGCTGTTTTCGACGGTTGCGTCGTCGGCGATCAGCGGTTCGCCACCGAGCTTCCAGTCGACGGCGTCGAGGTAGGCCGCGGCCTCGCCGATGTCGAACCAGACGTCCTCGAAGGTGAAGGCGTGGACAGACTGGCGGTTCTGGAGCCACTGGAGGAACCAGCCAGGCTCGTCGGGGTTCTGGTCGTCGGCGAGATAGGTATCGAACTTCGGCAGGACGTCCGCCGGGAAGGCGTAGCAGGCAATCGAGGCGAGGGTGGTGTTGGGTTCGTCAGGTTTCTCCTGGAAATTGACGACCTCGTCGCCGTCGAGTTCGACCAACCCGTAGGATTTGGCGCGTTCGAGATCGCCGACATCGTAGGCCGCCAGCACTGGCGACTGTTTGTCCTCGAAGAAGTCGACGAAGTCCGCGATATCGAAGCCGACCATGTTGTCACCGGCGATGATGAGCAGGTCGTCTTCGAGCTCCTCGCGGTCGATCAGTTGGGCGAGCGCGCCGACGACGCCGAACTTCTCGTCTTCGTCGCTGGTGTCTTCGACCGACAGCTCGGGCTTCTGGTAGCCCTGCTCCTCTACGTAGTTGTCGAAGTCCGTGGCGAACCGCTCGTTGGTACTGATATAGATATCCTCGATCTCGTCGTCGTCTTCGAGTTGAGCGAGCGTTTTGTCGATTACTGTCGTGTCGCCAACCGGGAGGAGCATCTTCGGTCGGTTCCGCGTGATCGGCCACATCCGGGTGGCATAGCCACCGGCAAGAACAATTGCATCCATACCATGCTAACCTGTCTCTGTTAACTTATAGTCTTTCCTTGCGGTGATTACAAACAGTCGTTACAGACTGTATATTGCCTTGTTACTACTCATAACTGATTGAATAGAATGGCAATATATTCCGCATAGATTCTTTGTTTGAGTACTGTTCTCGGTGTTGATTTCTCCTGTTGATCGTTCAGTTGAGATAATTCTCGGACTACTAATATGGCTGGTCGACGATTGCTCCCGTATGTTCGGAACAAGTGGTGTGCGTGGTCCAGTCGGTGATACGGTGACTGCGGATCTCGCGCTGTCGATTGGACGCGCAGTTGCTACCGACGGTGCCCAGCGAGTCGTGATCGGTCGTGACGCCCGCGACAGCGGCCGGTTTCTGGCCGATGCGGTCGCGGCGGGACTTAGCGAGTGCGGTGCCGACGTGATCGATCTCGGTCGCGTGGCCACCCCAACGCTCGCCCGGAGTATCAGTCGACTCGATGCGGATGCAGGCGTCGTCATCACGGCCTCCCATAACCCGGCTCCCGATAACGGAATCAAACTGTGGACGCCGTCGGGCCAAGCTTTTGATACCGACCGCCGCCAGCGAATCACCGAGATCGTCGACCGGGAGGCCTCCGAGTTCGCCGCGTGGGACGAATCGGGCGGTCGACAGCGCGACGAGACAGCCACAGCCGCTCACAAGAACGCCCTCCTCGAAGCAGTCGACCACGAGTCCGTCGAGAATCTGGAGATTGTCGTCGACGTGGGCAACGGTGTCGGCGGGGTGACGGCAGCGGCACTCAGCGAGGCAGGCGCAGACGTGACGACGCTCAACGCCCAGCCGGATGGTTCGTTCCCCGGACGGCCAAGCGAACCGACTGCGGAGACGCTGACCGCCCTCTGTGCCCAAGTCGGCAACACCGACGCCGACCTCGGCGTGGCCCACGACGGCGACGCCGACCGCATGATGGCTGTCGACGAAACGGGCACATTCGTCCCGAAGGACGTGCTGTTGGCGCTGTTCGCCCAGCGAGCAGTCCAGGCGGCCGGTGGTGGCCGCGTCGCCGTCCCGGTCGACACGAGCCTCTGTGTCGACGATGCGATTACCGCCGCCGGTGGGGAGATCCAGCGAACCAAAGTCGGCGACGTCTTCGTCGCCGAGGCGGCCGCCGATCCCGAAGCTGTCTTCGGTGGCGAACCCTCCGGGGCGTGGATCTGGCCCGACGAAACGCTGTGTCCGGACGGGCCGCTGGCGGCCTGCAAGCTCGCGGCGCTGGTCGGCACACAGGGATCGCTTGCCGAGCAGGTCGGGCACATTGAGAACTACCCGCTGTTCCGAGAGAGCATCGCAGTCGACGACAAACAAGGCGTCATGGACCGCGTGGCCGAGGCTGTGCAGGCGGAGTTCGAACATGTCGACACGACCGATGGCGTCCGGATCGAGACCGACGACGGGTGGGTGCTCATTCGAGCCAGTGGGACCCAACCACTCGTTCGTGTGACCGCCGAAGCCAGAACCGAGTCGGCTGCCGAACGGCTCCGGACCGAGGCAGTCGACCGTGTGACTGCGGCGACGAGATCATCGTAACCCGAAACAACGAGCAGTGTGGCTGGAAGGCAGTTCTATAGAGAGAACGAACCGGCTACTCTGTCCCGTCTTGCTTACAATATTCCGTCCTCGGATTCGTTGCCAGTTTCGTTCTCGGTTTCATTCCCGGTTTCGTTTCCGGTTTCATTCCCGGTTTCGTTACCAGTCTCCATCCCGCCTTCGGTCTCGTTGTCGGTTTCGTTGTCAGTTTCAGTTTCGGTTTCGTTACCGGTCTCCATCCCGCCTCCAGTTTCGTTCTCAGCTTCTGTATCCTCTCCGCCGCCATCTTCTGCACACCCTGCGAGGAATCCAACAGTTGCGATACCACCGACGGCTTTCACGAGCGTTCGACGCTTCTGGTTAGGCATTGTGCGTCGGACCATTCATCGCCGAGCCCCTTGTTCGATTTCCGGATTCTCTCCGGTCTCGTTCCGTACTCGTTCCCTATTTGGTATCCAAAACGCTGCTATCCGTTTCGTATCTCTCCCGGTCGACTGAGGTCACGCCTCGTGTTGGTAGCTATTCGATTCTTGTGACCTGTCAACCCATGGCCATCAGCCTTAGCAACTCCCGTTGAGTGGTATGGATAATGGACGGTGTACTGTGGTACGTTCTGACCGGGACAAGTGGCGGGCAGAACCGACTCCGACTGCTCCGGGCGCTCAGGGATCGCCCCCGGAACGCCAACCGGCTCGCCAGCGACCTCGACCTCGACTACACGACGGTCCGCCACCACCTCTCGGTACTGGCCGAACACGATCTCATCACGAACACGGGCGACACCTACGGTGTTATTTATCAGATCACACCAGCGGTGGTCGACAACTGGGACGTAATCGAACGGATCGAACAGGAGTACACCGACACCCCAATTAGCTCTTAAAATCCTCCCAGCGGTCGCGATCCAGCACTTCGCCTGGTTCGGTCGTCATCCCCGCCCCGAGAACGACACCCGCATTCAGACTGGTGTTGATTCCCGTTTTGGCGTCGTCGCCTACGATCACACCAAGTTTTCGCCGACCGGTCGACACGCGGTCGCCTTTGACAGTAAGTTTGACCGGTTGGCCATCGTGTCGCAAATTCGCCACTTTCGTTCCCGCCCCGAAGTTGACCCGCTGGCCCAGCACGCTGTCGCCGACATACGAAAGATGGCCAACCGTCGCCCCTGCCATGAGAATACTGTTTTTCACTTCGACGCTGTGGCCGACTTTGCTGTCGGGGGCAAGATAGGTCGACCCCCGGATGTAGGCGTTGGGTCCTACCGTTGCCCCGCTGTCGACGTACACCGGTCCATCAATGCTCACGCCGGACCTGATCGTGGCCCCCTCCTCGACGACGACCGGCCCATTGAGGTCGGCGTTCTCGTGGATCTCGCCGTCGAGGCGGGTCGAAAGCGACTCTAAGAGCCATTCATTGGCCGCCAGCAGCTCCCACGGGCGGCCGACATCCAGCCAGCGGTCGAACGGCACGGCGGTCACCGACTCCCGGTTACAGACCGCCTCAAGCACGTCGGTCAGCTCTAACTCGCCGCGTTCGGACGTCTCGACGCTAAGCAGTTCCTCGGCGTCGGCCGGAAACACGTAGGCTCCGGTGTTGATCAGGTTCGACTCGGGGTTGGCTGGTTTCTCGACGACGCCAGTCACCCGACTGTCGTCGCCTTCGGCCAGCTGGAGCACGCCGTAGGCACTCGGGTTGTCGACGCGGTAGGAGCCGACCGCCGGGCCGTTGCTGTAGAGGGTATTCAGCGACGCCTGATCGTAGAGGGCATCGCCGTTGAGTACGACAAAGGGGTCGTTGGTAAGCAGCTCTGCGGCCGCGTTGACGGCGTCAGCAGTGCCGCGCTGTTGTTCTTGGACCGCGTATTCGAGGTCGACGCCACCGTGCTGACTCCCGAAATGGTCCCGGACGCGGTCGGATTCGTAGCCAACCACGACGATCAGTCGGTTAGCTCCGGCCTCGACTGCGCGGTCGAGGGTGTGTTCGAGCAGGGGTTTACCCGCCACCGGCAACATCGGTTTGGGTTGGGCGGCGGTCAGCGGACGCATGCGTGTCCCCTCACCGGCCGCAAGGACGACAGTTTGCATAGTATATGGTGTTGAAGGATCGTGAAATGGATTTGGTTGTGAGATTGTGTCACCGCCCGGTCGACGGGCTCTCCACCCGCTGGGGACGTCTACAGGATGATCCGTCACTGCACAAAGCCCGTCTCGAAGACATACCTGCTCAACGAGCGATTGGATGCTTTGTTAGGCGGCCAGTAGCTACGCGTAATGACTGCCGGTCGCCGCTCCCGGCCCTTGTTTCATCCTCGCAGACAGCCCGCTGGCGGCGCTCGAACGCAGTAGTCGACGGCTACCACCCGACTGAAGGACGAAGCGTTTTGGGTGCCCGCCGGGAGCAACAACGTATGCCCGAACTACAGAGCCACCACGTTGGACTCACCGTCAGCGATCTCGACCGCGCAGTCGACTTCTACCGTGACATCCTCGACTGCTCCGTTATCGCCGAATTCGAGGTCTCGGGCGAGGCGTTCGCAACCGGCGTCGACATCGAAGAGGCAAGCGCGCGGTTCGCCCATCTCGACGGCGGCTCGGTTCGAATCGAGTTGGTCGAATACGAGCCACCTGCCGAAGGGAGATCAGTTCCGCAACTCAACGACACCGGGGCGACACATCTCGGTCTCGAAGTCGAGAATCTGGATGTCTTTTATGAGCAGCTCCCGTCGACCGTCAAGACGCTGAGTTCGCCACAGACAACCGAGACCGGGACGCGAATCCTGTTTCTTCGAGACCCGGAGGACAACCTGATCGAGATTCTCGAACTCGACGCCTGAGGTAGTTACTGGCTACCGGTGGTGTCGGCGTCGAGACGCGTGACACCGGTGCCATCGAGCCGGTACTGCTCGCCGTCGACTGCGAGCGGCTCCTCGAATGCCTCGTCGACCGGATAGTAGTGGGCCGTATGGACCAGCCGCGTTGTCTCCGCATCGAGTTCGGCGGCCAGCGAGAGCGCACCCTCACGTGTCATGTGTTTGGTGCCGAACGTCCGCGGGACGCCGTCGTCATCGTGGTCTTTGCCTCCCAGCGGATGATGCTCACAGAGCGAGGCAGGGACGATCCCATCGGCCAGAAACAGATCGGGATTCCGGAGCCGGTCGCGGGACCGCTCTGGGATGTCGTAGCTCGTATCACCGGACAGCGAGAGTTTTGCATCCGTTTCGGGATCTTCGATCACCAGTCCATAACAGACGAGTGGCGGATGGTCGACCGGAACGAGTGTGAGATCGAGGCCACAGACCTCGACCGACTCGAAGGGTGTGACATCCTCGACGGTCACGGCATCGAGATAGTCGTACTTGTCCCTCACTGTGTCGGCGACCGACTCGCCGGTTGCGGGGTCAGTTTCGTTTGCGGCGTACACCGGAAGCGAGTCGAAAACCCGGTAGGCATTGCCTAACCCGTCGATATGATCGAAATGGATGTGGGTGATGATCGCTACATCCGGGAGGTCGACGTCCTCACGGAGAAACTGGTGGCGGAAATCCGGACTCAGGTCGATCAGTAACGACTCGCCGGTGCGTTCGTTTTCGACGTGTACTGAAAACCGGCTGCGCTCGATGCCACGTTCTGTGGCGGCCCGACAAGTGTCGCAGTCACAGCCGACTGTCGGTGTGCCCGTGGTGTCGCCCGTCCCCAACAGTGTGACCCGGATCGTCATCTCGGGGTGAGCTAATCCTGTGTCTTGGCGTCGACGGTCTGCTCGCCGCCGGAGTGCCCCGTGTTCGACTCGTCGTGGCTGTGGTCGTGATCGTCATGATCATGATCGTGGTCGTGACCACTGCCGCTGCCGGTAAGGTCCGCGCCATCGCCGTCGATCATGTCCATGTTTTTGAGGTTGTCCCGCTCCTCGAAGTCGGCGACTGCATTCATCAGATCTTCCTGTGTGATCTTCATCCGCTCTTCGGTGAGCGCTTCGAGAACGGCCTCCCGAAGCACCATCCGGAGGTCGCTGCCGGTCAGCCCCTCGGTTTTGCCGGCGACTTCGTAGGGATCGAAGTCGGCAATATCCATCTGCTTGGTGACGACTTCGAGGATATCGGCCCGCATTCCACGGTCGGGTTTGGGGAAGTTGACGATCTCGTCGAACCGCCGCCATGCGGCCGCATCCAGCTGGTCGGGGTGGTTGGTTGCGCCGATCAACAGCACCTCGTCGCGGATCAGTGAGATGTCGTCGATGGATTTTAGCAGGGTGTTGACCGCGCGCTTGAGCGCAGCGTGTTCGTCCGACCGCCGGGTTTTGGCGACCGAGTCGAACTCGTCGATAAAGAGAATACACGGCGAGAGCCGTTTGGCGACCTCGAACGTTTTTTCGACGTTTTTGGCCGTCTCGCCGAGATACTGGCTGGTGATCATCGAGAGTTTGACCTCGACGAACGGCAAGCCGAGTTCGTGGGCCAATGCCCGTGAAATCGTGGTTTTACCGGTTCCCGGCGGGCCGACGAACAGCAGTTTCCCAATCTCACGGAGGCCAATCGAGGCCAAATAATCCCGGTGTTCGATTGCCTTGACGATCTTCTGAATCTCGCCTTCTTGATCGGCGGTCAACACGAGGTCGTCCAACTGCATCTCGATCTCTTCGGGAGCCCGCACCTGCACGAGATCCAGCATCTCGGCGTCGTCCTCGGAGTCGAAGTATTGGGAGAGCAGCGCATCGATCCAGACCCGGTCGGCCTGAATCGGGCGGTTGTTCTCCCGGGCTTCCTCGTGGGTCACGTCGACCGAGGGCTCGTCTTCGACGGTCGACACAATAGTTGGGTTCGTCCGGAGCCGCTCGTCGTCGGCTCGCTCCAAATACCAGTCGACTGCCATCTCGGGCTGTGTCTGCGAGATTTCGTTGGAAAACTCCTCGCGTTGGGTAAACAGCAGATCCGAGACTGCCTCCCACGGTCGGTCGACGCCCGTCGCGGTGCGAGTCACCGACTCGGTTGCTCGTAGCGGCCGCTCGATGCGGCCGGGCGGCTGTGGCTCGGTTGATTTATCCCCCGCTTCGCTCTCGTCGGACGAACTGTTCTCGGTCCAAAACACTTGCCTGAACCGAGGTGGCAGATCGTTTTCGTCCAACGACCGGTCGTCGTTGTACAGATGGGTCGTCAGGACGAATTCGACCACGTCCAAGGCCGGGTCACTCATCCCACACAGATTGGAACTACGGTCGCTTAAGACCGTCGAAGCATACATCCCTGCTGTGACCAGTTACCACTCCACAATAGCCGAATTCGGTCCCTTTTCGACAGCCGTCGACCGTTCTCGTGCGCGGAGTGTCACTGACAGTATTGGATACGGAGTTCCGTAACGAGTGAAAAAGAAGTACGTTTAGTCAGTTTTTCTGTCCAAAACACGGTGGATGATGTATATAAGGCCATTATATTCCATAGTATATACGACAGCTGCCCACTAAGGGCACCAAAAATATTGTTAGCTAAACGATTAGCGTTTTACCGATGCAAACACACAGATGAACACGAGCAAAAGTGAAATCCACTATGTTTTCAGTGCCGATGTCACACATGCGGTCAAAACTACATCATGATCTTTCACGGGAGGTAGGTCGGTGAGCGATCCGGTACCGACCACCTGTATGCGGTGTGCGGTCGGCTGCGGGCACGTCACCCATGGCGTCGACCAGGGCTATGGGCTCGACACCGTTCGGGGCGATGCGGCCCATCCAGTCAGTCGCGGGCTCGCCTGTGGCCGGGGAATTAGCGAAACCGCCGATCCGGAGGGTGAGTGGCTGACTCGTCCGTTAGTCAGAAAAGACGGCGAACTCGTCCGGTCGACATGGGAGGATGCGCTCGACCGGGCGACAGATGCCATTGAGGAAGCCCGTGCCGTCGACTCTGACAATGTGGGGATCATGGGTAGCGGCCAACAGACAATCGAAGCCGCCTACGCGCTGGGCAAACTCGCCCGCGGCGGTCTCGGCACCCGCAACTACGACGCCAATACGACCCTCTGTATGGCGAGTGCAGTCACCGCCTACTACGATGCCTTTGGCAGTGACGCCCC
>Ga0208526_10053_pt1 | contig 7303 bp, 7 predicted proteins | sample AntDeeMetVIRHL08_FD_184779 | JGI IMG/M metagenome (GOLD analysis project Ga0208526, IMG submission 184779) | Saline lake microbial communities from Deep Lake, Antarctica, in enrichment culture - Antarctic Deep Lake Metagenome VIRHL08 (SPAdes)... ...
CCACGCACGAGCACAAGTGTTCCTCGCGCTGTGCCTTCGTCTCGTTATTGCGATCACCAACGACGAACGCGGAGACAATCCAGGAAGCACCGTCATCACGCTATGAGAACTATTCTATGACACCCTCATCGAAAGCGAAAGCACCACTGCAACAGTTCTGCTCGTATGAACCATGACCGACTCCATGCTCGGAAACCGAGCCACGATATCGACCGCTGGTCGACAGGAACCGTCGAATCGGTCGACCAGCGGGATGGACACTGCATTGTCACGGTCAGAGACACTGACGGCGAAGCGGTCGAACTCACTGTGACGCTCGCGATTCGGGACCTGTTTCTCAGTCGGTTAGCTATCGACGACAGCGAGTCGCCGGTTGGCGAGCGTGTCTGGTACCGAAAACATGGTGGCTGAGAGTGCCGCTCTGTCCGTCACGTGGCCCACGCGGCAGCTATAAACAGCGGCTCCGAGTGGGGTCGACGGGCCGCCCACTTAGCTACTGAACTCGTTGCAGACGGGAATGCCGAGCGTGTCGTAGTCGCTCATGGCGGCCAGTTCGTCCGGCACACTGTGGATGTCGATCTTCTTCTCGACAAGCGTTGTCGGATCGAGTTTGCCGGACTCGATCATATCCAGCATCTCGCTGTATCGGGAGGGCTGGAGGCCGAGTGATCCCTTAAACTCGATTTCCTTGGCGACGATTTCGTCGGTCGGCAGCGACACCATCCCCTCCTCTTCGGAGGTGGTCAGCCCGATCTGGACGTGGGTGCCACCTTTGCGGAGACTGTTCACCGCGTTCCGGCAGGTGGTTGCAATACCCAACGCATCGGCCGAAACGTCCGCGCCACCGTTGGTGATATCGTGGACTTCGGCCGCGGCATCGTCGACCTCCCTAGCGTTGACAGTGTCGACAGCACCGAGTTCCTCGGCCTTGTCCAGTTTCTCGTCCATCAGGTCGACGCCGATGACGTTCCCACCGAGTGCGTTGGCGATGTGGACCGCCGAGAGGCCGATCCCGCCACAGCCGTGGATGACGACGTCGTCGCCAGCGCTAACCGGAGCTCTGTGGGCCATTGCGTGGAATGAGGTCATGAACCGACAGCCACAGCCGGCGGCGGCTTCGGCATCGATGCTGTCGGGCAGCGGGACTGCGTTGATATCGGCGTTGGGGATGTGGACTTCTTCGGCGAACGCGCCGGGAGCCTGATTCATAAACCCGAGGCCGATGTGGTTCTCACAGATGTTCTCGCGGCCGTTGCGACACATATCGCAGCTGCCACAGGCGAAGTTGAACGGGATGGCGACCTCTTGTCCCTCTTCGATGCTCTCAACGTCCTCGCCGGTAGCGACGATGCGACCGGTTGGTTCGTGACCGAGCACGTGTGGCGGATCGGGGCGGTAGCCGAACCAGTCCCAATCGCCCTGCCAGCAATGCCAGTCCGAGCGACAGACGCCACAGCCGATGACCTCGGCGACGGCGCCGTCGGGGTCGGGTTCCGGTCGGTCGACGTCTTGGACCGTCAACGGTTCTTGGAAGCTCTCAAGGAGTACTGCTTGCATCACGCTCACATATGCCAAATGTTATCTAATAAACATTATGGCCCTGTTTCTCTGTCCCACGATGTTGTACGAGATCTGTATAATTCTCGATAGGCGTTAGGTGCTGGATTGTGAATAATTTTTATCGGTGTTTATGCAGTAACATTTGTTGCTATGTCAGTTGATGACCAATCACAGACACCATCGGAGCGTAAATCCGCGATTAAAAAGCGTCACGAGCAGGCCGCAAGCGAGGTGCTACCCGACCATCGAGAACTCTACATCGGCGGTGAGTGGGTCCAGAGTGCCTCCGGCGAGACGTTCACAACAGTCGACCCGACAACCGGTGAGACACTCGCCGAGGTAGAGGCAGGCAACGGCGAGGACATCGACCGCGCGGTCGACGCGGCCTGGGAGGCCTACGATGAGGTGTACAGCTCCTATTCGAGTGCCGAACGACAGGCGATGCTCGAAGCGATTGCCGACCGTATCGAGAACAACGCAGACGAGTTCGCCCGACTGGAGTCCCTCGACAATGGGAAACCAATTACCGAGGCCCGCATCGATATCGAACTCGTCGTCGACCACTTCCGCTATTTCGCGGGCATCGCTCGGGCCCACGAGGGACGGACGGTCGACACTGACGACAGTCGACACGTCCAAACCATCGAAGAACCCTACGGCGTCGTCGGCCAAATTATTCCGTGGAATTTCCCGCTTTTAATGGCTGCCTGGAAACTCGGCCCTGCGCTGTCGGCTGGCAACACAGTCGTCCTCAAACCGGCCGAGGAAACACCCCTTTCCGTTCTCAAACTGATGGAGGAGGCCGACGACGTGATCCCAGACGGTGTCGTCAACATCGTCACCGGGTTCGGTCCCGATGCTGGCGAACCGCTTTCGAACCACAGCGGCATCCGGAAACTCGCCTTTACCGGGTCGACCGAAATCGGCAGCAAGGTGATGAAAAGCGCCGCCGACAACATCACCGACATCACGCTCGAACTGGGTGGCAAAAGCCCGCTCGTCGTGTTCCCCGATGCGGACTTAGAGCAGGCAGTCCAGACCACGATCACCGCCATCTTCTTCAATACCGGCGAGTGCTGCTGTGCGGGTTCACGACTCTTTGTCCACGAAGACATCAAAGATGAGTTCCTCGACGAACTCGCGGCGGCCGCCGAAGATCTGACCGTCGACGATCCACTGCTGGATGCGACTGATCTCGGCCCGAAGGTGACCGCTGAACAGGTCGAACGAACCATGAGCTACATCGAAGAGGCCGAACAGTCCGGGGCGGCCTTTGTCACCGGCGGCAGCCAGCCCGACGACGAAGCCCTGTCGGACGGCTGTTTCGTTGCGCCAACACTGATCGATAACATCGATCACGACAGTAAGGCCGTCCAAGAGGAGATTTTCGGCCCCGTCCAAGAGGTGTTCTCGTGGAGCGACTACGACGAGATGATCGAGTTGGCGAACGATGTCGACTACGGGCTCGCAGCTGGCGTGATCACCGAGAACCTCACGAAGGCCCACCAGTGTGCCAAAGACATCGAGGCCGGCAACATCTGGATCAACACGTACAACGACTTCCCAGCTGGCCAGCCGTTCGGCGGCTACAAGCAATCAGGAATCGGCCGTGAAATCGGTCAAGACGCCGTCGACCACTACACTCAGACCAAGACGATCAACATCAGTCTCAGCTAAGTCGTGACAGTCCCGTTCTCACCAGTCGAGGGCGAGTTCCGCGCCCAGCAAATCGCCATCGACCCCGATGGGACGGCCTACGTCGTTCCCTCGGGGATGCACGAGCGACTCCGGCAGGCGGTCGCCTCCGACCGTGAGGAGCGGGACCCCAAGGTCGCACTCGCGCTGTCGGGATGGATCTGCCTCCAGACAAGCGGGATGACTGATCGGATCAACGTCGACGCCCCTGACGCACTCACCGACGCGGCCCCGATTCGTCGGTTCGCACGGGCTCACAACGCGGGATCAGTCGCTGTCGCTCGGCATCCGAGTGGCGAGGTTTGTCGGTCGGCTACCCCCACCGAGTTCACGTTTGCAGGCCCGACTGAAGAATAGATCAGAGCGACCAATAGTCCTCTCTGTTTACTTAAACCCGCACTTTTATGTTGCACAATACGAGTTATTAATTCAGAAGACATGGTCCCTCCGAAACGCAGACAGAGCCTCCCTCCAACACAAACTGAGAAGTCCGTCCGAACTGCCGCAGCCGAACCCCGCGGTGGGTCCGAGAGCTAGATGCTCATTGCAACAGCCGTACTGCTCTGTGGGTTAGTTGCTGGTACCATCGCCGCACAGCTGTATGGTCTCAGACTCGGTGGTGTCCTCATCGTCCCGCTCGTTGCGGTGTACCTCCTGCGGAGCTTCGGGACCTTCCCGGTGTTCGTCCTCAGCACAGTAGCAGCATACGCCTCGATCAGCTACATCAAAACTCGACTCCCGTTGTACGGCCGCCAGCTGTTCGTCCTCTCTATTTTCATCGGGGCGCTCGTTCCGGTCACTATCGTCGAACTACTCGTGGCTGGGGTTGGTGCCGAGACAGCGATTACAGATGTCGAGTTCCTCGGAAGTGTGCTCCCCGGCATCGCCGCCTACAACTTCCACCGTCTCGACACTGAGCAGCGAGTGCTCGATGGCGTCGTCAGTCTGGCAGTGCTGTTGTTCCTGGTCGTCGTCGGGATCGGGCTCACGTTCCTCGTCGGTCTCTCACCGCTGGCCGGGACGCTTCCACCGCTGCTGCTCGCCCCGGAGTCGGATATTGCGCTCGCCTTCGGGCTGACGGTCGACCGGCCACCGCTTCCAGTGATCACATCAAACAGTCTCTCGCTTGTCCTCGTCCTCGCCGGGATGGCCATCGCAGAGCTGGTTCGGTTCCGGTACCAGCTTCGTGTCGCCGGGATCATCGTCGTCCCGCTTGTCGTCCTCATCACCTTCCGTAACGGAATGTTACTGCCGGTGTGGATGCTCGCCACCGTTGGGGCCTACGGTAGTATCCAGCTCGTCCACTGGTGGACACTCCTCTACGGACGCGTGTTGCTGGCGTTTGGCATCATCGTGAGCATACTCACGACAGTCTCGTTGGTGTCTGTTGTTCCAGTCATTCACGGCGTGCTCCCCTTCTTTGTCGGCCTGCTTGGCGGCGTCACCGCGTACAACATTCACGTGGTTCCACCCAGAGAGCGACCGGCAACTATCGCAGTGATCGCCGGGACGCTCGTGACAGTCGGCTTCATTGCCCGGCTGCTCGTGACCCCACCGCCGACTGGCCTCCTGACGGAGGTAACCGTCCAACAGCTCCAGCTCGGCGCTGTCATCGTACTACTGGCTCTCGCTGTGCTGGCCAATCTAGAACGAATCGAGCCGCCACAGTCAGTGTCAAATCCCACCGAACCGATGGACCACTGTCAGGCTGGAGAGGAGGTGACTGACTGATGTGGTCGAGCCGCCAAACAGTGAAAAAGCAGGCACTCGACGGACTCCGCACTGTCGCCAGCGGTGTTGTCGAGGCACTTGGTGCCGGTCCCGCCCACCGTCGGCGGCTCGATGAGATCGATACCCGAATCGTCGTCAGTGGTGTCCGCGGGAAGTCATCGGTGGCCAACTGGCTGCACGAACAGTTCGTCAGCCGCGGCTACGACACCTACACCAAGATAACCGGATCCGATGCACAGGTTCGCTACAACGACACCGTCTCCGAGATCGAGCGCGAACAGCAGGTCAGACTGTACGAAAACGAGCGTGAGCTGGCTCGGTTCGACAGTATCGACGTCGCAATCGTCGAGAATCAAGGAATCAGACCCTACACGACACGGCTGGTCAACGAGCAGTTCGTCGACCCCGATCTGGTGTTTCTCACCAATGTCCGGGAGGACCACCTCGACACGCTAGGCCGTGATCGCACCCAGATCGCTCGGTCGCTCACCCGTGCAGTCCCTCAGGGGACATCAGTTGTCTGTGCCGAACAGTACAAACCGCTACGTGAGTACATCCAGACCGAACTCGAGCGTCGGGATGCACCAGTTACCTTCGTCGACCCGCCGTCGGGGACCGAGAGCGTGCCAGGCAGTGAGTGTGTGTATGGGCTCAACGACGTGCTCGCAGCAGTCGGTGAGCCGCCTGTTCCAACCCAAGAGATCCAGGACCGAATCGATACGCTTCGTCCGTCGTGGCAGCAGCTTCCTGGTGGTCGGGTGTACAATGCGGCGGCGGTCAACGACGTCCAGAGCACGGAACTCGTTCGACAGTCGCTCGTTGAGGATCGGGAGACAGTAATCGAACCAGTGTTGAACCTCCGGTGGGATCGCCGGGGGCGAACGGTGTCGTTCATCCGCTATCTCGACGACCTCTACGAGTCGGGGGCAGTCGAGCAGACCCACATCGTCGGCGACGATCAACAGCTGTTCGAGACGACCGCCTCCCTCCCGGTCGTTCGCCACGACACCGAGACTGAATCGCCGGCGGCAGTTCTAGATGACGCGGTAGCCTCGGGTCGGCCAGTGGTGCTGATGGGCAACACAGTCACGGCGTTCATGGAGGCGATGGCCAGGGAAATCGAGAGCCGAGCAGGGACAGACAGTGACGCTCCGGAGGCGACAACCGCTCCAGAAACAGCCTGAGATGGGACGCCGACACTGACCGGAAAGCGCTACGGGATGCTTGATCAGACACAGTTGCGGTGGCGAACGCTGTCGGTCGAGCGATCTGAGGACCGTCAGCGTTGACCGCACAGACTGGGAGGACACCGAAACCCGAACGGCTACTCGTGTGATAGCTTCAAAAAGGCGGTTACCGGTCAGTATCGACACTGGTCGACAGCATCGCGTCGGGACCGGTGTGGTCGACGACTGGAAGATCCTCCCACGCCCGACCGATAACGGAGTAGGCCGCAACCGCGGCGTAGAAGCCGACAAAGACTCCGGCAATCTGGCCGAGGATCGGAACGACGTTGAGTACCCCCGCCACGATCCCGCCGAGCAACGCCACCAAGAGCATCGTTCCCCAGGCAACGGCGTAGGATCGAGAGAGCCAGATCGGTTTCAGCGTCCCGAACGCGAAGCCAGCACCGAGCGACCGCGTTCGAGCGAAGTTGACCAGTGCTGCCGGAAGCAGGTAGGCAACAACGAACGAAAGGAGCGTCCAGAGCAGCCCACCCACCAGGACAGCCGCCACGCCGAGGCCATCCAGTGAGCCGTCGCCGCTGAGCCCGATTCCGATGGCGACAACGCCGCCACCGAGGATCGTCGGAACAAGCGCGTAGGCAACGCCGATCAGGACTGCTTGCAGTCCGGTGACCGCCAGCTCTCCCCACTCGTCGAACACTGGCGGAACCTCGTCACCTCCGGCGGTTCGGTTCAGTACCCGAATGAAGTAGCCGGCGAGGATGAACACCGGAACCACGAGGAACGCCAACAGCGAGAGCAGGCCACCGATGGCGATGGTCCGTATCGCGTCGTCGCTTTCGGTTGGATATCTGATCGCAACTTCGAGACTCTCACGGAGTCCGTCGGCTCCGCTGCCGAGTATCTCGTCTCGTTCGGCTTGAATTCCGGATTCTTCTTTTGTGTTGTCATTTTATATTCAACAGATGGACGCCTTCTGAGGAGATATAGATAGAGTATCAGAGAGGGTGTCATAGAAAGCGTCACACACGAAGACGCAGGATGTTGGAACTGTGTCTACGAGCGCCAGCATCCTGCAAGAGGAGACTTCTATCGACGAGTTCTTCAATGTAATGGCGACCGAGACGCTC
>Ga0208526_10077_pt1 | contig 4236 bp, 11 predicted proteins | sample AntDeeMetVIRHL08_FD_184779 | JGI IMG/M metagenome (GOLD analysis project Ga0208526, IMG submission 184779) | Saline lake microbial communities from Deep Lake, Antarctica, in enrichment culture - Antarctic Deep Lake Metagenome VIRHL08 (SPAdes)... ...
GTGGTCGACCGCGCGGATCGACAGGCCATCCTCGTTGAGTCGGATCTTGCACTCATCGACCAGCGCCGACACGGGGTCGAGGGCGTCTTGGAGTGTGTCGACCGATGCGAGAGCGCTGAAACTCATCGCTGACCTCCGGAATCGCTGACCTCATTGAAACTAAAGCTAATTATGCTGCCAGTGCAACTGCCGTCTATGGCCGGGTATCCCGGCCGTCCGTAGTTGATTGCCATGATCGTGTGATCGCTGCGGGGCCACGACGCACAGTCGCGCTTGTTTGACCAGGAGCGGCTGTGCGCCGATGGCTAATCTGAGTGCTCTTCGTTGCCGGCGTCGTTCAGCAGCTGAGTGATGACGACGCCGTCACTCATCGTCCTCGTCTTTGACCTCGAGGACGGCCACTGTGACCGTTTTGCCCGCGTGCTCGCTTCCCAACGTCACGCGGCCTCTGTCGTCTGCTTTCTTCCCGGACTTAATGTCTGAAGCAGATACTTCGATCTGCATCCTTAGTGTTCCTCTTCGACGTGTTGGGTTGCGCTAGCCCAAGTGCAGAAGTCCGCGCCACAGCTGCACTCCACGCGGTACTCGTCGGGATCTTCGCCGAGTTCGTCGCCGTCGTCAATCTGCCAGACACCCGTGCCGTTCTGCGTGTGCGTGAGTCTAGCAGCACCGTCGATGGAGTCGTCGAAGTTGGCGGCTGCACTGAGGTATTCGGTAAGCGTTGCGTCCATGGTAGCATTGGTGTGCTCCATACTAGCGCAGAGTACCCACACTGCCATAAGTGTTTCCCATCCTTACCATCAAGCTGTACTCCTTACTGCCTGCGAGCCACTTGTTCGCATCGGATGTTTGTTTTGTCGCTCATCGAAACTCGTCCAACTGGCGGTTGTCGTCGCTTTTGCGTTTAGTATCCATCCGCTCATCGTAGTTGGAGTAGTCCACTCGACCCTCTGAGATTCCTTGTTCGTCCTCGTACACCATCAACCATAGTCGAACCAGGTAGTAGATGAACGGCGCTGGAATCGCGTTCTTCGCTATGTGACTCTTCGGATATGGCCTCGGTGGATAGTTTTTCACCGCCGCCCACCATTCTTTGGACCGTTCGGAGTAGAAGAAAGACGAAGTTTCCGTTTTATCCGACGGTCCATCTGTCGTCAAGAACCGCTTCTCCCGGGGAGGCTGTGGAACCTTAAACGAAGTCTCGAACGCACGCTCGTACTCAATCGGCATACCGAACATCCGTCCATTCAATACGACGGGATCATCGAGCGGCGCACGCGGAACGTTTTCGATGATGTGGTGATCACAGTAATTCTCTGCAAGCACCCGTGCACTAGGGATCATGTTCTCGTGCTCGTCGGGATCTCCCGAGATACTTGTCGTCGCAGCCCACCGCGAGCAGACTGGGTGAAACAGTCCGAGATCGAACGTGACGTCGTCCTTAATCGGGAAATCCCACTTCTTCTCCTTAATGTGGGCGTCTGCTTTGATTGGCGTACTCTCGTTCGTGTCCTTGGGGTCAATCCCGACACGAATTACGTTCCCAAAGTCGCTGAGTACCTCTGATTCTGTCCCGTAATCCGCAAAACAGTGGAGAATAAGTGGTTCTTCGGGCATGGTGTCCCCGTTTGAAGTCATTCGGAATCACCTAACCGATGTTCAACGCTTTGGAGGCTGCTAAGAGAACCCCCTGTAGAGAACACCCGTGGCCATCGTAATTCCGCAGTGCTCGGTTCATCGCCTTTCTCCTCTTCGCAGTGTTGCATCTTCGGAATCTGTCATATATCGTGTGTTGGGTGGTCGCGTTGTTTGTGGCCGCCGAGGCATCGGTCGTGGTCATCGAGCCGGTAGACCTGCTTCCCGCACCGTCGGCAGGATTCGTCGATTGGCCGTCCGTCGACTGCCACCTGCGGGTAGTGATCGGGATTGACCCGGCCGCCGGATGGGACCAGTCTACTCATAGCCCACACCCCGTTTCCGCTGTAACGCGCAGTCCCTGCTCTGACCATCGAGTCGCCTCGTTGCTCTCGGTCGTCGAGACGGTTACACCAGCGACAGTCGTCTGGTAGACCGTATCGCTCATGCTTCCACCTGCTCGCGGTCGCCCTCGACCGTTGTCCACTGCGCCGCGAACCGGACTGACCAGCTCATCGGCTCACCTCGCTCGGGTCGCGCCCCTCAACGAGGATCGCGTGGATCACGACCAGCGTCGAGCGCGGCCAGCCGTCACTCGTCCCGAGCTGCTCGTCGGCGTCGAGGATGCGTTCGAGGACGCGACTCACGCCGGTCTTGGTGAGCTCGTCGATCGGGTCGTCGACGTACGCGGGCTGCTCGTCGCTCAGGTACGCCCCCAGGTCGTCGCCGGCGGCCGTCGCCACGGCGTCGAGGACGGTGCGCATCCACGAGATCCGGATGTCGACTCGCTCGGTCTCGTGATCGCGGTGGCAGTTGTAGCCCTCGGAGACATCGACATCAAGCGCTGCCGAGATCTCGCGGGCGAGGCCGGGCTTGTGAAGCAGCTGGCTCGTCCGGCGGCCGGTAGCTTCGCCGGCGACGCGGGTGATCACCCACTTCGTCGGGCGCGTGTCGCGCCATGTGTCGAGTTCGACGTCGGCGAGGAAACCGTCGGGCGTCCGGCCGTCGAGGCGAGCGCCGAGCGTCTTCCCGATCTCCTGGACGCGAGCATCGACGTCGGCACCATTCGCGATCGAGCGCGACGAGACGACCATCTGGTCGGTGACGCACTCGTCGACGAACGCCTCGATCGCGTCGATGGCTGCCTCGGAGCCGCCGTACCCGTCACCAGTGTTGTCGTTGGTCTGGCCGACGCCGTTCTCGTCGAGGATCTGGTCGGCGGTGGAGCCGCCGTCGCTACTCACCATCCTCCACCTCCACCTCCTCGAGGACGAACGTCTCCTCGTCGTCGTGTGCGAGGATCGAGTCAGTCTCGGCGAGCTTCTTACCCGTCTCGCGAGCGACACGGTCGACGACGCGGAAATCGGTACTCACGCCGTCTCACCTCGGTGGAACTTCCGCCATGTGTCGTCGCCCTCTGGCTTGGTGTTGGTCTGCTCTTGGCGACCCTGAAGCTGCACGTGCACCGACGTTGACACTCGACCGACCGCGCCGACTGATTCGACTTCCCAGCTCGGGACATCCGGCTGGTGCGACACACGTTTGACCGGCGGGTCTTCGATCCGGATCTCGTCGGCGCCGACGACGAGGTCACACTCTTCGTGGTCGGCGCCGTTGCCGTCCATCTTCTGAGAGATGCGGATGCGTCGCGTCCGCCAGGTGTCGCCATCAGGCGTCTCCCACACAGTCGGCTCTTCGGTTTCGATGACGGCCAACGGGTCCGCGTAGCCCGGGCGCTCAGCCATCGTCAGGTCAAGCTTCTCGCCGAGCGTCGCCTCGAGGACGACCTCGCGACTATCGACGAGCGGCTCGGGTTCGACGTCGTCGACGGCCGCAAGGATGTCTGCGGCGCGTTCGGCGCCGACGTACGGCACGTCCTCCAGATCCTCTTGGTCGGCGATCAGCAGGTCCGCGATCGTCTCGAACCCGTTATCGTCGAGTCGGTCAGCGATCGCCGCCGAGATCTCGCCGGCGTCGACGAGCTCGTGGACGTGGTCGGTCGCAGTGACTTCAGACATCACTGCGCCTCCGTGAGATCGACGGGGCACGTCGCACTCATCCACGCGCCAGCGCTGGCGCTGGAGGTGATTACGAGGTCGCCTCCGAATTGGTACTGTCGCTGTTCGTCGTCGGTGCTCCTGCCGTCCGTATTGGCCCTATAACTAAGGCCCTTGTCGTCTGATTCGTTCATGGGTCTTCGAATAGCCCTCGTGATGAGGGCGGTCATGGGCCCTCGAAGGCGTCGACGAGCGTCACGGCCGACCGCGGCTCGCCGTCGACGCGTAGCTCGCGCAGTTGTTCGGTCCCGACGTGCCGCATCTCGCCCTCGGTCTCCTCGCTCTCGACGAGGAGTGCCTGCCACGGCGCGTGGGGCGCCCGCTGAAAGTCGAGCTCGCGCCGGACGCCGTCGGCGCCGACGTACTCGATCGTCGGGAGGTCACTCGCCATCGTCACTCTCCCGGTCGTCTTCCTCGTCGGCGTCGACGTCCATGTCCTCGGGCAGCGTGCCGTTCTCCTCGGCGAGCCGCAGCTGCGCCGCGACGGCGTTCGCGTGGTTGTTGTCGTGGTCAGTCATCGGCCGCCTCTGTGTCGCCTACTGGT
>Ga0208526_10085_pt1 | contig 3748 bp, 2 predicted proteins | sample AntDeeMetVIRHL08_FD_184779 | JGI IMG/M metagenome (GOLD analysis project Ga0208526, IMG submission 184779) | Saline lake microbial communities from Deep Lake, Antarctica, in enrichment culture - Antarctic Deep Lake Metagenome VIRHL08 (SPAdes)... ...
GTCCTTGTCGTTGAATATTTCGACCTTGCTTCGCGGCTTGTTGAGTAGCACTGCCGCTGAGCCGCCAAACGGTTCGACGTAGGTGGTGTGGGCGGGGAGGTGGCTCTGTATCCAATCTGCGAGTCGGTTCTTCCCGCCGATGTATGGGAAGGCGCTCAGCATCGGTCGGCCTCCTCACAGTCCTCGCCGCCGTCGGTCCGCACGTCGTCCTCGTCTTTGACTTCGAGGACGGCCACTGCGACCGACTTGCCCGCGTACTCACTTCCCAGCGTCACGCGGCCTCTGTCGTCTGCTTTCTTGTCGGACTTGATGTCTGACGCAGATACTTCGATCTGCATCCTTAGTGTTCCTCTTCGAATTTTTCAAACACGACTGGATCAACAACCGCCCAATCATGGTCAGTCAACTCGCGAGCAACCTCGTGGTTCCACGCGCAAAACGCATCGCGATCTTCTTCGGTCATGTTAAAATCGGACACCCACTCATTGAGCTCGTGTCCAGTGTGGTCAGCCACAACGATCAGCTGCTCGTCCTCGTAGACGACCTCAGCGTCAGTATGAGGATCTTCGCGGTATTCGTGCTCGTAATCGCCGAAGTGCTCGGCCATCGAGATTTTCATCGATTCGCTTCGCGGATCGTCCATGGTAGCGTTGTTTTGCTCCATACCATATAGAGTACCCAGACTGACTTAAGTGTTTCCCATACTTACCCACACAACAGTTAGATTGGGTCGGCTAAACGAGTCGGACTGATTGGGCCCGGGTGGCCGGCCGTCTCGATGAGCTGCAGGATCTCCGCCGCCGCTCCGTCCAGTGGTATCGGACGGCGGCTTGTCGTCGGGGATGTCGACAGCTTCGTAGTTTACGTCGCTCATGTTTAGTTGTGTTTAGCCTTCGCCACCGCGCCGTCGACGGCCGACCCTCGCGCGCGTTGAGTCTGTCTAATTTCTCGGCGGTTCGGCGAGTGTAACGGTTCGGGGTCTCCGATGTAACGGGTGGGCGTTACACCCAAAACCGCCAGACGGCGGGGTGGCAAACACCCGGTGAAGCGTTGTAACGGTTTTTCTCAACTCCATTGCCGCGGGGGCGAGCGCGCACACGCACGCTCACACGCATAGATCTCGTTGAAACCGTTACACCGTTACATCTAACTGCCTACCCCACTGCCGTATGGCGGTTTACCCACGTAACGGTTTCAAAACGGAACCGTTACACCCCATATCGAAAACCGCAAGACGGCGGGCTATTCGGCGGTGTAACGCTTTGAAACGGAAACCGTTACGCCGGTGAGTTACCGGCGGTAGAAACCGTCGTCGGGTTCGATGATGTCGCCCCCTTCGACGCACTTGTCGATCCAGTGGTCGATCTGCTTTTGAGCCGCGCCGCGATCGGCGAGATGCTCGACGAGGTCCTCGTGCGGGACGTCGTCGCCACCGCGGCACTCCTCGCGGACGTAGTGGACGATCGCCGGCGCGAGCGGCTCGCCGACGAGGTCGCCCTCGGAGTCGTCGACGTCGCCCTCACTATCGGCCTGGTCGTCGTCAGCCTCGGAGTCCTCGCTGTCGTCGTCAGCCTCACTATCGGGCTCGTCGTCGCTCTTGGCCCGCATGTCGTAGCCAGCACGGACGTCCACGCCGTACTCGTTGAGCCCCGCGTTCCGGTCGTCGGCGGTGTCGGCCGTCAGTGCCCGCACCTCGGTGTTGTGCTCGTAGACCGTCTCGGGAGCGACGCGGACGCCACGGAACACTTTCGTGTTGTCGCCGTCGATCCGCTTTTGGCCCTGGTCGATGCCGACCTGGTTAGCCATCTTTCGCGTGAACCCGGTTTGGGAGTCCCACTCGGGTTCCTTGTCGATCTGGTCAGCATACCGCTGGGCGAGTTCCTCAAGGTCCTTCTTGACGACAACGTCCTCGGTGTTGCCGGTGACCATGAGGCAGTGGTGGGAGAACCGATCGAGGACGCCACCGAAGGCGTCGCAGATCTCCTTCTTGCCGTTGATCGAGAGCTCGCCAGTGAACCGGCCCTGGTCGAGCAGCCGTTCGAGACCCTCCAGCATCCAGTTGAGGATGCCAGCCCGCTCGTCGGTGAGCTTGTCCAGCAGGTCTTTGTCCTGCTCGCTGGCAGGGACCGTATTCGGGAACTCGACGAACAGCAGTCGGTTGTAGAACGCCTCGTCGGCCTTCTTGATGCTCGGGACCTCGTTGGTCGCAAACAGGAACTTCTGAGTGACGGTGAACTTGAACTTGTCTTCGCCTTTGAACTCGGCGTCGACTTCGTCCTCGCCGCCAGTGAGTTCCTTGAACATCTCGACGTTCTGGAGGCCGCGAGGCGAGACCTCGTTGCGGATGTTGATGAGGTTACCGACCAGCGACGCGGGCCCCCAGCGGGTGTCGATCAGGTTGCGCAGCGACTCGGCTGCGATGTTGTCGGCACCGATCACAGCACGCAACGCTTTCAGCGCTGTCCCCTTACCCGAGTCAGTCGGGCCGACGAGGAACAGCGCCTTGCCGAACGGCTGCTCGTGATGCCACAGACAGTACCCGGCGTACTCCTGGAACTTCTTGCGATGCTCCGCATCGTCGATCGACTCATCGAGGAAGGACATCCACCGTGGACACTCGGCACCCGCGCCGGGCTCGACGGGGATCCTCGACGTCGCCCAGTGGTCGGGCCGCAGCGGCTCGGTCTCGCGGCTGCGAAGGTCCAACAGCCCGCCTTCGGTGGCGATCGTGCCATCCGGCGCGCCGAGGTCCTCGGTTTCCTTGACGTCGTCGACGCGGACCCGCTCTTCGACCTCGTCGAGAACGCCTCTTGAGTAGGCCGAGGTGAGCGACCGCTCGGCGACCTCCCGCAGGTGCTGGCGGTCGTCGTCGCCCCAGACGCCGTCGTCGTAACTGTAGATCGGCCCCTTGAACAGCGCGAAGGCGTCGTCGTGGCCGGTCTCTTTCGCCAGCTGCCACACGTAGTGGGCCTTCTCGGAGCCGCGGATGTCGCGGATCGACCCATCGACGTTCCCGTTTTCGCCGTAGTCCAGCGGGTGGTAGGGGTCGAGAATCGCCTTACGGATGATACACGACGGGTGGAGATACCAGTCGTTCTGCTGACCACCCGATGGGCCTTCGGGCGTTTGTGGGCCGCCCGTGTCACTGCCTGACTGCACTGCAGTACCGCCGTCGGATCGCTTCGAGAGCACTGAGCGGGCCGCGTCCGACGCCGACCAACCCCCTTGCTTTGCGTGGTGGATGATCGTCGCCGCGCCAAACCCGTAGTTCCCGGCATCGCGAATGATCTTGTCAGCCTGCTTTTCAGCGTCGTTGTCCCACTTGGACCCGTTGCGGCTCCAACTCTTGAACAACGAACCACCAGTGGTCTTACCGAAGTGGTTGACCAACGCCATCCCGATATCTTTCCATGCGGTGTAGGTGACGTCAGCCTTGATCGCGTCAAGAGCGTCCTCAGCGACCTCCTCGGTCAGCCACTCTTTGTCTACCGATCCGCTGTGTTCGTTGGTGACCTCCGACAGATCCGTATCCCGCTCGTTGGTCGGGTCCTCACCCTTGATAACGGTGTGGGCCTCATGCAGCCAGTCATCAACCCACTCGCCATACTCGGCGACCTCGTTGGTGTCCGATCCTCGCAGCGTGTCGCCAGTGAACGTACAGAACTTGTGAGCGAGCACGTCGACGCCCTCGTGGTCACCCCGCTGGCAGTCGTTCCACCACTCGGGGATGTCGAGCCCGACGATCGGG
>Ga0208526_10096_pt1 | contig 2824 bp, 6 predicted proteins | sample AntDeeMetVIRHL08_FD_184779 | JGI IMG/M metagenome (GOLD analysis project Ga0208526, IMG submission 184779) | Saline lake microbial communities from Deep Lake, Antarctica, in enrichment culture - Antarctic Deep Lake Metagenome VIRHL08 (SPAdes)... ...
CCGCCGACAGCGACAGCTCTCCGTCGATCCGTCCGTAATTCTCTCGTCGAGACCGTCAGTACAACCGCTTCGACACAGAACTCAGGCCGCAGAAACAGCTAGCCGAGGATGCTTTGTGAGGTACTGAGTATGGATCCCGAGATCGAGAACCTCAACCTCGCCGGCAACCTCCTCTGCGAGACCTCGGACGAGTTCACGTTGCTCTTCGAGCCCGATGTCCTCGTCGTCACCTTTCGACTTCCGGATCCACGCGAGTGCTTTACTCATCGTGGATGATGACCTCCATTTTGTTCTTCGCACTGCCGGCCTTCCACTCGAGCTTCTTCCCTTTCAATTCGAAGAAGTCTCCGAGGTCACGAGGGACCGTTACCTGATACTGGCCTTCGGAGTTCTGACTGACTGTTGTAGTCCGTGTTTCGGGCATACCTCTAACAACGTTCTTTGCAACATTAGTTCTAATGGTGTTGTAGGTGTTCAGATAACCCCCGTATTCTGAACGGCCAGTTAATCTCTACTGGTTTTACTCTCCCATGCTTTGTTGAACTCCTCAGTTAATGATAGGTTCCAGCAGTCGTGCTTAATAAAGTGCGTATCTACCTCGAGACGCTCTTTCGATAGCCTTTCCGGAGAAGTTGCCCCGAGCCTGCGACCGTGATTCAGAGTGAGAACAGAGTTCTAAGGCCTTAGTGACGAGAGTATAACCCTCGCACTCGACAGCAGGGATGGGCCGGGAGTTTTACCCGTAGAGGTTCTCCCGGCGATAAACCCGATAGACGAGGAGTGTGCGATTCTCCTGGTTGATGTCAACAAACGCACGGAGCTCGTCGGAGAGGCTTAGTTTTCCGTCGCTCACCCCGTCCATGCGCTCGAATCCCCATTCCCAAGGTTTCCGGAACTCGCACGAGCAGATGCGTTCCAGCTTCCGGGTTGCCTGCTCGACCTCGACGGGCTCGAGATCGTCCAGGCTCTCACGTCCGCAGTCGGTGAACCGAAGCGCGTATCCATCCACATGGGTGCGGGGACGAGAGGTTGTACTCACGTCTACTGGAAGCCCTCCAGCTCACGGGTCGCGAGATTGCTCAGGCGGTTCCACTGCTTCCCGACCGTCCACTTCTGCTTGACCGAGTCATCTTCTGGGTCCCAGTGATAGAGACGGTCGCTCGCCTGTCCCCACTTCTTCTCGATGCGGACGAGAGAGACGCGTCGAGAGCCATCCTCTCGAATCGGGAGCTCCTCCTTCACCGTGTAGAAGTCGCTAATGGGCAATACACCGGACGGCTTCTTCCCTCCCTTGCGCTCAAAGATTTTGACTGCCTCACGCTCAGTCTCCCAGAAGTCCGTTCGAATGCGCCAGATGTGCTCTGGGCGGTTCTTAGGATTGCCCGGCGGGTAGCGCTCGAGCCGGAGACGAAGTTCTCCCGTCGGGGTGTAACGGTCACGCACGAGCCCGGTCCACCAGCCGTTCGAGCGGTCGACCGGGATGGCTTCGATCACGGTACGATTCAGGTCTGCGAGCTTCGGTGGGCAGGTCATGTCTGTATTTGTACTTTACCGCATACCGGATTATAACTGCGTAAAACCCACTTTTAGGACCTCTACCCAAAGTACAGTCGAACTACCAAAGTATTTATCAAAGTTTTTGGACTATAATACCCTTCCAATGGCGGGCGCGTTTTGCGCAGGCGCGTGCGGAGCGCGCGCGAAACGCGCGCGCCAATGAAGGGTTGTACCCCCGAAGACTTGCCAGAATGATTAGAGATGGGTCAAAACAAGGAAGAAATCACATATAAACCCCCTGTAGCAGATGCGAATTAAGTTCTGATTGCGGTACTATTATTCTCCGATCAGCATCGGCGTGCTGGCACGCTGCGAGGATGCCCTCCGTTTTGGAGGTCGCGCCGAGCGCCTCCTGAGCCTCGAGGAGCGTCCGATACCGTTTCGCGTAGCCCGGGCCGGGGTCGGTATGGAGGCTCACACGGTTCGGCACGTCTTCGAGGTCGGGTTCTAAGGACGGCATGTCGTGACCACGATGACGGTTTGGCTCGTCTGATCGGGTAACTGAAACTGGCGCACGCCGGCTCAGTATATATACTCGGATGGTTCCAGATAGAATCGCCAGGGAGATCGGGGCAGCGTGCGCGGCTCCGCCGTGGAATGTGACCACGTCAAAATGGTCCGGGCCATCGCTCGTGGTCATATTTTGGATGGCGCTCTTCTGCTCGCACGACTCCGGGGACTCAGATCTATACGGAGTTTCCGTGTTTATTGAACTTCACCACTGATTCTGTAGACTCTCCGATGCCAGATATCTCATCCAAAGCTAAACGGTTGATGATCATCTGGTGCTTCTTGCACTTCTCGGTCATCTAATGCCCCTAGTAACTCATCTACTGATTCATATTCTCCGAATTAACTGTTTACTTCTCAAACGCCGTCACCTTCCCGCCGAACCAATTGCAACGAGAATTCCCACTATAACTACAATAATAGGACCAGGACCGATCAAACTCGATATAGCAAACCCGGTTGCTGCTGTGATTTCGGCACAATTGCTGGCAAACATACCGTCATCAGGACACTGTTCTGCAAAAGGTGATAGAACTGGGAGAGCAATCAAGCCGGTAAAGCCGAGGATTAAAACCGTAATTATCGCTCCGACGGTTGGACCTGGTTCCACTTGTCCGCGATGACCCATACTCAGTACTTCACAAAGCCGCTTAGTTAGAACGTCTGCTTGCTGAAGGTGTGTCTAAAACCAAACAAGCAGACGGTGAGATCCACGAGGACCAGCTTCTTAACTTTCTCGTCAACCGCCTTGACGAGG
>Ga0208526_10132_pt1 | contig 2017 bp, 4 predicted proteins | sample AntDeeMetVIRHL08_FD_184779 | JGI IMG/M metagenome (GOLD analysis project Ga0208526, IMG submission 184779) | Saline lake microbial communities from Deep Lake, Antarctica, in enrichment culture - Antarctic Deep Lake Metagenome VIRHL08 (SPAdes)... ...
TCGGCGTCGACGTCCATGTCCTCGGGCAGCGTGCCGTTCTCCTCGGCGAGCCGCAGCTGCGCCGCGACGGCGTTCGCGTGGTTGTTGTCGTGGTCAGTCATCGGCCGCCTCTGTGTCGCCTACTGGTCGACCGCTTGATGCATCCGCTTGAAGGGTCCATCGATTGCCACTCGTGAGCGTCTCGACCGTGCTCACCATCTCGGCGCCGAAGTCGGGCGTCCGCGGGTGGCTATTCCCGGTCGTCACCGTGAGCTCGACGCAGTCGTCGTCTTCGGGCTCGCCGTTGCGTTTCTGCTGGGTTGCGTACAGTATCGCGACCATCCCAGCGACACCCATTCCGATACCGAAGGCAGGGCTCATGAGCGTTGCACCGGTGCCAACCCCGAGCCCGAGCCCGAGCGCTGCGAACTCGTCGTTCGACAGCGTCATGCTTCCCTCCAGTACTCGACCTCGTGGCTCGCGTTCATCGCGTCGTGATCCCACGGCGAGTCGTCGACGATCTCGCGGACGGACCCGGTCCAGCCGACAGGGGTCTTCCCAGAGCCGCAGCTCGCCGGTGTCGGTGAACAGGTCGTCGACCGTCTCGACGTGGCGTCCCATCGACGAGCGCAGTTCGACTCTGACGGCGCGGGTCACGCGTTGGCCTCCGGCGCGTCGAGTTCATCGTAGTCGAGGGCACGGAGCTGGTCGACGACCCAGCCGGCGTCACCCGGCAGCTCGCGGGCGAGCCGGTGGACGTCATAATCGGCGACGACCGCGCCGGGCGTCATAACCGCGTAGAGCAGCTGCGGTGAGTGGTAGCCCGCGGGCTCCAGTTCCGGATCGTCGTCGGGGACGAGGCGTTCGACGCCCACCGTGTACGCGGTCGCAGTCCCGTCCGCGATGCGCGTGAACCTCATTCGGAACCTCCCGCTTGCCACGCGCTCCGCGCTTCGAGGGCGTCGGCGACGCGCTGCTCGTACGAGATCTCGGCGTCGTCGAAGTCTGAGTCGATCGCGCCCTGCTCACTCATCGGGCGTCACCTCCTCGACGCGGACGACGTCGACGCGCTCGCCGCGCGAGTAGTCGCCTCGGGAGACGGCCGTCGCCGGGTGTGCCGTCAGCTTCGGCTGCTCTGCGAGTTCGACCGAGAGGCCGTCGTTGCCCAGCTGCTTGATGACGTGTGCGAGGACGTGCGCGTTCGCGCCCTCCCAGTCGCCCTCGACACGGACGATCGGCGTCGCAATCTCGTCGTCGCCGGTGCCGTGGACGCGCTCGCCGAGGTCCGCCACCGTGAGCGGCTGCGTGCGGTCGCCGAAGACGACGCGGTCGCCGCGTCGGAGGTCGCGAAGGTCAGTGATCGTGTCGGTGCTATCAGTCCAGTTTTGCGTTGGGGTTGTGTCGATGGACATGCTGTCGTTAGTGGGCAGCACCGGTCGGGTGTGTCAGCACCCGGCCACTTTCTGAAGTGACCATCCGGCGCGACCTATTCTACAGTATACACCATGGGCTTGTAAAGATTACGTTGTAAGTCCATAATGTAGGCTTTCGTAGTAAGGCTTACAACACCGGCGTTCGTCGGTAAGTTTGTGAGCACAGCAACCAACACGCCGGACATGCTAAGCTCAGGCGACCTTCGGGACGTCGACGAGAGGCTCCTCGACTACCTTCGCGAGGGACGAGTGACGCCGGCTCACGCCCGTGAGCGCGTCATGTCCGACGATGGTGAGGAGTACAGTCGTGGCTACGTACAGCAGCGCCTTTCGCGCTTAGAAGAGCACGGCCACGCGACAAACCTTGGCGGCGGTCTCTACGAACTCGTCGAAGACCCACGTGAGGAGACGGATGAACACGACTGAACAGCGCGCGCCCGAGCTGCAGTGGCCCGAGGGATACCCCCGCACGCCCGCCGACAGTCGAAACTCCGAGAGGGTCGCTACTCCTCGAATCGGATTCGACGGCTGTACCGACAGCGGACGAAGCGTCGTGACCATGCACAGAACGCGCTGGTGCGCGACCTCGTTGAACGGCTGTACGA
>Ga0208526_10144_pt1 | contig 1823 bp, 1 predicted proteins | sample AntDeeMetVIRHL08_FD_184779 | JGI IMG/M metagenome (GOLD analysis project Ga0208526, IMG submission 184779) | Saline lake microbial communities from Deep Lake, Antarctica, in enrichment culture - Antarctic Deep Lake Metagenome VIRHL08 (SPAdes)... ...
ACCTGAGTGGACTCTCTAACGTGGTGTATGTAACAAAATCGCCTGCTAAAGAGATCTATCCAAGGGTTCACCTTTCAACTGACGAACAACACTATCAAACAATAGCTGCCAGCTGGGATACATTGAGCATTGACACAGCAACCCTCCCAGCTGTCGATGCCACTGTCAACACTAATACTAACACCAATCAAAACCAATGAGCGAAACAGTAGCTTCATCAAACACTGACGAACTGCTTGACCTGATTAGAAAAGACGAGGGGATCATTTCCACTCACACAGCAAGTGATCTTGAGGACTCTGCCGAATCCGTTGAAGAAAAATATCGGACGTATGCAGAGACACACATCTCACTTGGCGATAAGTGGGTTCGAGCAAAGCGTATATGATTCCCTCACGGAAAATGAAAGTTCTACGAAAGGCTACCTCTACGGGCCGTTTGGGTATGGAAAAACAAGCACGTCAGTGAGCATTTGGCACAAGCTAAATCAAAACGAGATCATTGCTGTTCCTCCGTTTACTGTTAGTTCATTCTCGGATATAATGCGGGCAACATATGGGTGGATGCATTATAAATTACGGACTGAGGCTCCACCTTATGTTGATAAGTTGGAAGATATTCGCAAGTCGTATCTAGAAAAAGAGATTCGTAGCTATGCTGAAGAAAAAAAGGACGCCCATGATGTCGGTGTCGATAAGCTGGTCACAATGTTCGAGGAGATGGAACGGACTGGTGAACTTGACCTCAGCATTAATGCGGATACGCTAATTGACTTCTTTGATGAATGTACGAAATTAGCCACCGATGCAGGTTTCGAGGGACTTGTGGTTCTTGGAGATGAACTTCAACAGTACTTCAAGAGTGCAGATAACCGACAGGACGCAGAAGCAAACTTTCGTGACCTGATATGGGACATTCATTCTGGAGCTCAGATAGATAATAAATTCGGATTCTTTGTCTCAATGCCTGCTCAAACTAAGAGTAGTCTAGATACGCGAGCAGGGGACGTTCTCAACCGATTAGAGAGCGATAACTTGATGCTCAATTTAGAAAATGTCTACGGGCAAGATTTCCCCGCTGAGTTGTGGAACGAGTACGCTTCACGGTTTGCTTTTGAGGATCAACAGTATGATGTAATTACTAGTCATGCTCTCAATGCAATAGGCCAGATTTGTTCTCGACCAGAACTCAGCAATGGTCCGCGAACGGTTATCGATCTTTTCCGAATCGCACTTCAAAAATACCAAACTAGCCGTGATGCCTTCACCGCACTTGACCTTGCAGAGGCATTCTATAATGGTGAAGTACGTTTCCAGGGCAGTTCGACCATTATCCAATCCGCCATTGGCGATGCCCTCGATCACTCTTCAGTCGCAACTGATGAACAAAAGACGTTTATTTTGCTCTGTGCAGTTTTCCCTGAACAAGGGATTCCTGAAGCTGCTGTTGAAGAGTATGGGCTTATTGATGCCCGGAGGCACCTTTCAAAAAAGCTGCATGGGGAAGTTATCAAAGTTATCGATGAAGGCTATACACTCATTGACGTTACACGCAGCGATGGGCCACAAGATGTTGTGCGAGAGTTGATTCGTGACTTCTGGAGCGAATATGATACGGATCATCCCAACGCAGAATACGCTCACAATGCACTAGCAAACCGCCTTGTTGGTGGTGAGATCTTCAAGCCCCAGCGCGGGAAACTTGAGGGTTGGGGTGTTGGTGATGGGCTCGACAAGGAGGCACCACAAGTCTATAGAAAGCATGGGATGATCGGCACGTTTGATCCAACCTATCCCAAGCGTAGCGCGACGGTCTCAGTTACC